>Ga0114997_10002935_pt1 | contig 13548 bp, 11 predicted proteins | sample ArcticOcean_MG_C_2_FD_87045 | JGI IMG/M metagenome (GOLD analysis project Ga0114997, IMG submission 87045) | Marine microbial communities from western Arctic Ocean - ArcticOcean_MG_CB4_136 | ecosystem: Environmental > Aquatic > Marine > Oceanic | place: Arctic Ocean: Canada Basin | collected... | reverse complement strand
TTAACAGCCCCCCCCTCACATGAACATTCAAGAACTTAAACTAAAATCATCAGAACAACTAATTACACAAGCAGAAGAGCTTGGTATCGAAAATGCCAGCACACTAAGAAAGCAAGAAATATTGTTTGCCATATTAAAAAAAGTTGCTGAAAAAGAAGAGATTACAGGTGCTGGAGTTCTGCAATTACTTCAAGATGGTTTTGGTTTTTTAAGAGCGATGGAATCAAACTATCTACCTGGACCTGACGATATTTACGTTAGTCCAAGTCAGATAAGAAAATTTGGTTTAAGAACTGGGGACACAGTTGAGGGCCCCGTCAGGGCTCCAAAAGAAGGTGAAAGATATTTTGCATTACTGCAAGTAAGTAAAATAAATTTTGAGGAACCTGAAAAAGCAAGACATAAAATTGCGTTCGATAACCTAACACCATTATATCCAGATAAACAAATGGTTATGGAGGTTGAGACAACTAAGATTGAAAAAAAACCAGATTTGACTCCAAGATTAATAGACCTTGTAAGTCCAATTGGAAAAGGCCAAAGATCAATAATTATTTCTCCACCAAAAGCAGGTAAGACGATGATTTTACAAAGTATAGCAAACTCAATTGCTAAAAATTATCCTGAAAGTTATTTGATGGTTTTATTAATCGATGAGAGACCCGAAGAAGTAACAGACATGCAAAGAACTGTTAAGGGAGAAGTTATTAGTTCTACATTTGACGAACCTGCATCAAGGCACGTTGCCGTTGCTGAAATGGTAATTGAAAAAGCAAAAAGATTAACAGAACATAAAAAAGATGTCGTGATCCTACTGGATTCTATAACGAGATTGGGCAGAGCCTACAATGCTGTTATACCAAGCTCAGGAAAAGTTTTAACAGGTGGTGTTGACGCAAATGCACTACAGAGACCAAAAAGATTTTTTGGTGCAGCAAGAAATATTGAGGAAGGTGGATCCTTAACAATTATTTCAACTGCTTTAATTGATACTGGAAGTAGAATGGATGAGGTCATCTTTGAGGAATTTAAAGGAACAGGAAACAGTGAAACAGTTCTTGATAGAAAAATTGCAGAGAAAAGAATTTATCCAGCAATAGACATAACAAAATCTGGAACGAGAAGAGAAGAGTTATTATTTGATAAAGATGATCTTTCAAAAATGAATGTTCTAAGAAGAATCATTGGTCCAATGGGGACAATGGATGCAATTGAATTTATTAACTCTAAGCTCAAAGAAACAAAAAGTAATGCAGATTTCTTTAACTCAATGAATAAGCCAGCCTAAACTAAGGTTTTAAAATATTTAAAAGTTCATTTAGTTCTTTAGAGTAATTTTTCCATTTTTCAATTGAAGATTTATAGATAGGACTTCTAACTTGTGCCAAGCTTGCTGTTACCACGGTTTTTTTATTTTTGTAAAAAGCCAAACAGTTTTCATCCCAATTAAGACCACAATAATTTAGCATATCTTCGGTTTGTTTTTTTTGATCGTTTATTAAATCTTCATAATCAATATTATAAATCTTATTTTTAAATAAATTATTCCAAAAACCCATTAAATCCCTATATAATAAATAAAATTTTCCTAGATTTATTAAATTGTAGCAAAAATTAAGGCGGGGCGAAGTAAAGAAGTTTTTATAATTTGACCAACAGACATCCATCGCGTTTCTATTTGAATGAATTATTTTACAATTAGGAAAGGCCGTCAACAAAAATCCAATCCATTTAAAATTTAAAGGCGCCTTATCAATTATAATTTTTTTATCAGTATGAATTTTATCCATATAGTATTTTTGGAATTTTATAAAATCTTCTGTTTTGAAATTATTCATTTTACTTTCATTAAAATCAAATTCACTTTTCATAAAATTTTTTTCTATAAAGTTATTTACGTGGCTTAACTCCCCAGCACCATGCACCTCTTTGTGAGAGGAGAGTATTTGCTCAATAAGACTAGTTCCTGACCTTGGCATACCAAGAACAAATATTATCTTTTTATCAGGGAGTTTTATTTCAGGTATATCTTTAATATTAAAAATTTTTTTTATATTTTTAAATAATTCTTCATCCTCAACTATAGAATATTTTGCTTTTTGATCTTTTATTTCATTGGCAATACTTAAATATTTAAAAGAATCATTATAACTTTTAATATCTTCACAAGCTTTACCCAACGCAAAACCAAGAAGTATTCTGTAATCATTCGATTCAACTTTGTCAAACTTTGTCAGCATTTCCTTTAAGTGAGAATCCCCCACTTTATAACTGGTCATAATGCTTATAGCTTTATCTGCACCAGTATTTTTAGGATCTATTTCAAGACAGCTCTTGAAGCAAACCAATGCCTTTTCAAAATCACCGTTTTGCTGATAGCAGTTTCCTAGTGTAAAATTTAATATATAACTTTTTTTATATAGCTTTTCCATTTTTTCTAAAATTTTAATTGCATCTTCATTTTGATTTATTCTGGATTTTAAATTTGCAAGAGTTATTGAGGCATCTAAAAATGAAGGCATGATATCTAATGCTCTGTTTAAATACTCTTCTGCAATTTTATTATTTTCTAAATTTCCGTGCACAAGACCAAGATTATTAAGCACAAATATATTGTTGGGGTTAAATTTTATTGCGCTATCCAAGGTTTCCTTTGCGAAATTATATTTACCCAAACCATTGTAAGCTAGTGCAAGCAGGTTGTTTAATATGTATGTTTGAGGAAATTTTTTAATAAGCGGAACTGTTTTATTTATAACCTCTTCGTACCTAGCCGTGTTGAGTAAATTAACTGATATTTCAATATCAATTTTTAATTTTTCTTCCACAGAGAGAGAGCTCATCAAATTAAGTGTTTTTTTTATTTTTTATAATACTTTTAATAATTGGCATCTTTAGATAATATTTATTAAATTTATTATATGAAACTTTTATGGAATACCAATAGAAATCTACCAACTGTTGCAACAAATCTTTTTGAAGAGAGATTAATTTTTTGGGGTAATTACCATTACAAAAACTCATACTCATGGATATTAGATTTATTGTCTAATATCGAAATAGTATCAATTGATAACTTACAAAATTTAGATAGCAATGAAGATCTCATCGTAGTTGATAGTGCAATTGACAGGAAAGAATCCTTTTATTTTGATCTTAGTAGCAAAGTAAAAAAAATTTATTTAATCCATTTGGGTGACGAGGGTGGAGCAGAAAAAAGAGATATTGTATATTCATTATGTGAACATGTGTGGAGAACATTTTGTTTTCCATATTTAAAAAATATTAAAAATATTTCCTGTATACCCATCGGCTACAAGTCGCTTCCCCCAAATAATAAAAAAACAAATGCTGAAAAGAAATATATTTGGAATTTTATGGGCACAACACATGGATCAAGCCGTTATGATTTGTTAAATAAACACAAAGAACTAATACCCAACTTCACTAACTTGACTGAAGACTTTGCTGGAAAAAAATCAATAACCACAAATGAATATTACGATGTTATAAATAATAGTATTTTTACTCTAATTCCACATGGTTATTTTCATCCCGAAACTTATAGACTGTATGAGTCATTAGAGTGTGGTTCAATTCCAATAGTTGAAAATCCGCATCAATTCTTTGAAAATTTTTTACCACACAACCCTTTCCCCAAAATTAATGACTGGCAAGAGTCCCTTGAATTAATTAAAGATCTAAATAATAAAAAAGATGAATTAAATAAACTTTCAATCAAAATTAATTCTTGGTGGGTAGCACACAAGGATACGTTAAAAAAAGAATTCCTGAGGATAAAAAATGTATAGTATTAGTGAATTTAGTACTGTCTATGATTTACTTAAAAATAATGAATTAGATAAAGCGAATGTTATCTTAAGAAAATTAAGAAATTTTTTTTTCATTCATCCCGATTATTTATTTCTAATGTCTTTATTTTTATCAAAATCAAATAGAACATATCTTTCCATAGACTCTTTGTTGCTTTCACTTAAAGTAGACAATACAGAAGAGGTTTTAAAAAAGAACGGTTATAAAAATAGTAGTGATGCTTTGGTAGAAGAAAGATATTTATTGCTAATAACTTTATTTAAAAAAATAAAAGCTTTTCAAATTGTAAAGATGTTAGAAGTGTCGATGAAAGAAAAAGATCCGACTAGTTTTCTTCTTCATCTAGAAGAGATTATGCCTGGAATTAGATTGAAAAATAAACTATGACAATTTACGCTCTCTCTACTGGACCAGGTATCTCTGGAGTTGCAATTATTAGGGTTTCGGGTCCTGATACCTCTTTAGTCTTAAACGCATTAACCAACAAACCCTTGCCGGAGGCAAGAATGGCTACTCTCAGAAAAATCAACTATAGCAACACTTCTGAGCTTATAGATGAAGGCATAATATTATGGTTTCCTGGGCCTGAGAGCTATACAGGTGAAGATATGGCCGAATTGCATATTCACGGTAGCAAGGCAGTAATAGACGCCATACACCTAACAATATCAACAATTGAAAATTGTCGTATCGCTGAGCCAGGTGAGTTCACAAAACTAGCATTCCAAAATGGAAAAATAAATTTACTTAAGGCAGAAAGTATTGCTGATTTAATTTCAGCAGAAACGGAAATTCAAAGACAACAAGCAATAAAAATAATGAATGGTAAGTCATCAAAGAAATTTAATGATCTTAGAGAAAAGCTTTTAAAGATTTTGTCACACCTTGAAGCTAAAATAGATTTTCCAGATGAGGATTTACCTAAGGATATTTTAAACAAAATAAAAATAATTTCTAATGAAGTTTATATAGATATTAAAAAAATTTTAGATGATCAAAAAGTTGGCGAGAGAATTAGAGAAGGTTTTAAAATAGCAATTGTTGGTCCAACAAATGCTGGTAAATCAAGCCTGCTAAATTATTTATCAAATAGAGACGTTGCAATAGTTTCCGAAATAGCAGGAACAACTAGAGATGTAATCGAAACACATTTAAATATTGATGGGTATCCAGTTGTTGTGTCTGATACCGCAGGTATTAGAGAGTCAAAAAATGAAATTGAAAAAAAAGGAATAAAATTGGCTTTTCAAAAAGCAGAAGATGCTGATTTAAAACTTATCATAATCGACGCTAAAAACAGCAATTTTAAAGGGGTTTTGAAGAATCTAATGGACGAAAATGCGATCTTAGTAGTTAATAAATCAGATTTAATCAAAGATAAGCTGAACTTAAATCTCAAACAATTTGAACATGTATTGATATCAATAAAAACTAATACAAATATCCATCAATTAATTCTTAAAATTAAAAATAAATTAAAAAATAAATTTATTACTAGTAGCGATATTTTAATCACAAGAGAAAGACATCGACAGCATCTAGAGCAATGCTTAATTAATTTGGAAAAATTTAGTAAAAAAAATGAAACAGAAGACTTTGATAAAGCTGCGGAAGACCTTCGTCTTGTCACAAGACACCTTGGTATGATAGTCGGTAAAGTTGATGTTGAAGAAATACTTGGCAGTATTTTTAATGATTTTTGTATTGGAAAATAATAAATCTGCTTATTAATCCAAATTTATCTAAATAAGCTAACACCATCAACGTTTTTTTATTTTATATAAAATGCTACTTTTACGGGAGCTTTTGAGTCATTCAGATCAATTATTGTTGAAAAGTAATGCTTATTAGTCAAATTTAAGATTCATTTTACAATTTTTTCCTCTTGATTCATATTCGAATCATGCTCATTTTTTTTACTCATATCTTGTAAAAATTCTTATCAGTTATAAATTTAAGTTATGAAAAAGGATTTCATATTTGATGTAGTTGTAATTGGAGGAGGTCATGCTGGATGTGAAGCTGCAGCAGCAGCAGCGCGCCTTGGTGTAAACACTGCACTGTTCACTCATAAGATTGAAACTATTGGTGAGATGTCATGTAATCCAGCAATAGGAGGACTTGGCAAAGGACATCTCGTAAGAGAAATAGATGCTCTTGATGGTGTCATGGGAGAAGTTGCTGACAAGTCAGGTATACAATTTAGACTTCTAAACAGAAGTAGAGGACCTGCAGTACGTGGACCAAGAACTCAATCTGACCGATATTTATATCGCACATTTATGCAAGAAAAACTATTAAACTATTGTAATTTAACAGTTTTTTCAGATTCTGTGGTTAAGTTTATTTTTAATAATAATGCCATAAACGGTTTCTTCACTGAATCAGGAAAAAAAATCTTGTGCAATAAGTTAATACTAACAACAGGCACTTTTTTAAACGGATTAATACATATAGGTGATGAACAAATTCCAGCTGGCAGGTTTAATGAAAAACCTTCCACAGGTTTAAGTGAGCAACTTAAAAAATATGATTTTAAAATTGGTAGACTTAAGACAGGCACCCCCCCAAGACTTGATGCAAGGACAATTAAGTTTGATAATTTGGAGGAACAGTTTGCAGATGAAGATCCATATTTTTTTTCTTTCTTAACTAAAAAAAATCTTAATAAGCAAGTCTCTTGCCGGATGGCATACACAAATGAAAAGGTACACAACATCATAAAAAAAAATTTAAACAAGAGTGCTATGTATTCTGGAAATATCCATGGCGTAGGCCCAAGGTACTGTCCCTCAATTGAGGATAAAATTGTTAAATTTGCAGATAAGGATCGACATCAGATATTTCTTGAACCAGAAGGTCTAAATAGTCACGTTATATACCCAAATGGTATATCGACGTCGTTACCTGCTGATATTCAGCAAGAAATATGTAACAATATCAGTGGTTTAGAAAATGTAAAAATTATTAGACCTGGATATGCAATTGAATATGACTATATAGACCCCAGAGAGCTTTTTTTAACACTAGAAACAAAAAAAATTTCAAATCTTTATTTCGCCGGTCAGATAAATGGTACTACCGGCTATGAAGAAGCTGCAGCACAGGGACTCGTTGCGGGTATCAACGCAGCTTTATCTTTTAAAAAAGAAGAGCCTTTCATTCTGGACAGGTCAGATGCTTACATTGGTGTCATGATCGATGATCTTGTTACAAAGGGTGTTGCCGAGCCTTATAGAATGTTTACCTCAAGAGCAGAGTATAGATTAAGTCTAAGAGCTGATAATGCAGATCAAAGATTGACAGAAAAAGGTATCAACATTGGTTTAATTGCAAAAAAAAGAATGGTACTTTTTGAAGATAAATTATCTAAAATTAAATTATTATCAAATAAAATGGATAACTTATCTATTTCTCCTACAAAAATAGCAAATTCTGGAATTAGGATAGCAAAAGATGGTATTTTAAGAACATCTATTGAAATTTTAGCCCAAAAGGATGTTGATATGAAAAAAATAAGAGATTTATGGCCAGATATTCCATATTTTGGTAAAGAAATAGACGAACAATTAGAAATCAATGCCCATTATAGAGGTTACTTAAAAAAACAAAAAGCTGATATTTTAGCATTTAAAAGAGACGAAAACTTAATTATTCCCGATAAAGTTAATTATGATGAATTAGCAGGCCTGTCTAATGAGGTAAAAGCTAAATTTAATCAAATAAGACCAAAAACAATGGGCCAAGCACTAAGAATTGATGGAATAACCCCAGCGGCAGTTTATATTTTGTTGTCGCATGTTAAAAGAAAGTCTATTAAGCATATAGCTTAATGGATGAAATTTTAAAAAAATACTCTTTATTAAATCAGTTCAATGTTTCACGTGAAACGTGTCTAGATTTCGAAAAACTTATATTGATGATAGTCGAAAAAAATAAAGAAATTAATATAATAAGCAAAGAAACCTCAATAAATAGTATAATAAGAGATAGACACATCACAGATTCCGCTCAAGCCATTGATTTTATTGATTTTAATAATACTACAGTCACAGATTTAGGAACTGGAGGGGGTTTTCCAGGAGTAATTGTTGCAATAATGTTAAAAAATATGAAAAAAAAAATAAAAGTGCAATTGTATGAAAAAAGTCACCATAAAAGCTTTTTTCTGAGAGAGGTTTCTAGAAAACTCAATTTGGATACAGATGTAATCCAAAAAGATATTTTTCAGACAATAGATTTGGAATCAGGGTCTATAATGGCAAGAGCATTTAAACCTTTACCGGTAGTTCTGGAGTTAGTTTACAAAAACTTTAGTAGTTATAAAAACTTAATTATATTTATGGGAAAAAGTGGAAAAAAGATATTAAAAGAGACTTTAGAAAATTGGATACTTGATTATGAAATTACCAAAAGTATTACAAGTGAAGATTCCTTTTTATTAAATATTAAAAATATTAAAAAAAAAAATTAAGATGCAAATTATATCTATAATAAATCAAAAAGGTGGTGTAGGAAAAACGACAACAGTGATCAATCTTGCTGCAGGACTCGCCCAACTAGAAAAAAAAATTTTGGTGATTGATCTAGACCCCCAAGGTAATGCTACGACAGGACTTGGTTTATCAAATTCAGAAAATTCTAGCGAAACAATTTATGGAGTATTAAATGATACAAAAACTATTTCGGAGGTAATTAAAAAAACACAGTTTAAAAATCTAGATATCATAACTTCAAATGTAGACTTGTCTGGTCTAGAGGTAGAAACAGCTGGAGATAACGAACGAGCTTTTATACTGAAGGGTAAAATAACCACATATTTAAAGGATTCTAGAGATAATTATGATTACATTCTAATAGATTGTCCTCCTTCGTTAAGTTTATTGACTGTAATGGCATTAGTTTCTTCTAATTCATTGGTTGTACCACTACAGACTGAATTTTTTGCATTAGAAGGCTTAACTCAACTGATTAAAACAATAGAAAGAATTAAAGTAAGTTTAAATCCTGGTCTAAAAATAAGAGGAATACTTTTGACCATGTATGACAAAAGGAACAAACTTTCTCTGCAAGTAGAAAAAGAGGCTAGAGATTACTTTAATGACAAGGTTTATGTAACCGTGATACCTCGAAATGTGAGATTGTCAGAAGCACCCTCTCACGGTATGCCAGTATTAATTTACGATAAATTATGTCCAGGTAGCAAATCATATTTTAGTTTTACAGACGAGTTTATTAATCAAGAAGAAAATGTTGGTAGAGTAGCCTAATGGATACAAATAAAATTAAAAAAGGATTGGGCAGAGGCCTATCATCATTAATCGGAGAAAATAAATCAGAAATAATTGTTAATAAACTATTAATAAGTGATTTGGTGAGTAATAAATTTCAACCTAGAAAAATTTTTGAAGAAGTGAATTTGCAAGAATTAACAAACTCTATAAAAGAAAGAGGAGTTATACAGCCAATCATAGTAAGAAAGTCTAAAGACTCAAAATCTAAATATGAAATTATAGCAGGTGAGAGAAGGTGGCTTGCGGCACAAAAAGCAGGACTTCATGAAGTCCCAGTTGTAATTGTTGATGCAGATGATCTTAAATCTTTAGAGCTAGCTATAGTGGAAAATGTACAAAGACATGATTTAAACGCAATTGAAGAAGCGCAAGGTTATCAACGACTAATTCAAGATTTTTCATACGATCAAGAAAAAGTTGCAAAATTTATTGGAAAGAGCAGGAGTCATATAACAAATTGTCTGAGACTTTTAACTTTACCAGAAGAAGTGCTTAACTTAATTGAGCAAAAAAAATTATCACCCGGACATGCTAAAATTTTAGTAGGATTAAGTAATTCAGTCTTTGTAGCAAATAAAATAATTGAAAAAAAACTTTCAGTAAGGCAGTCAGAAAATTTTGTAAAAATTTTTAAGATTAAAAAACAATCTTTTAATTCCTCAAAAGATACAAACCTTAGAGCTCTAGAACAATCGATCATTCAAGAAATTGGATTAAATGTTTCAATTAAAAATAATAAAAATAATAAAGGAAACATAATATTTGAATATAAGGATTTGGAACAATTAAATAAAATTGTTGAAATTATTAAGTCTAATTATTAGTTATAGTTGACTGCTCAATAATAAAATCTGATAAAATATTAATTGAATTATTTGAGTTTTTTTTAATTAAAAGCTCGACCGCACTAGTATTATAAACCAATGTTTCTACCTTATCATAAGACCAGTTTCGCATTTGTTGTTTTACTACTTCTTTATCTTTCCAAAATATAGGAGGTTTAAATTTTGCAATAGCCCCATCAATATCGTTTTTATTACTAATTTCGTGAGTCAATTTTAAGAGTCTTTTAGATTTAATTAAAAAGGTTCTGATTATAAGCATGCAATCCTCTAGCGAATAATTATTCTCACTTAAAATATTAATCGTTTTTTTTTTATTTTTAGATAGACAGCTATCAACCAATTCTGAAACTGAGTAATTTTCGGCCAAATTAGTAAGCACCAGTATGTCCTCTATATCAATTTTTTTTTTGTTTTTAGTAAAACTTTCTATTTTTTGAAGTTCGTTGTTCAAATTTTGTCTATCCCCCCTGCATCTTTGAACAATCAAATTAATTGATTGTTGTGAGATGGGTATCTTGCTGTCCCTGAAAAATTTATTAACTATAGTTGATAATGTTTGGTTGTCATCCTCATAAAAAGGTATGCATATAATCTCATTATCCTTTTCAAACAATGATCTTATTTTAGACTTTTTTTCTAAACTACTAGCGTTCAAAATTAATATTAAATCATCAACTTTTCTTTCCAAGAGCTCTTCTATAGTATCTTTAATTTTATCAGTTACCCTTGATATAATGATTAATTTTTCGACCTCAAAAAATGATTTGGATAAAATCTTATTAAAAAAATCTACTTTATTATTAATAATTTCACTCTCTTCATAGTGGTATGAATTTTCAGAATAAAATTTTGTGAATTTCTCTTCTATAATCTGATTTTTTAAACCCTCATTTTCACCATAAAATAAAAAAAAACGATTTTTTTTTAAATCTATTTTATTTATTTGAAAAGATTTGATTATCACTATTTATGAATGTAGAAAAATAATTATTTCTTGAGCAATGGATTCTATTAAGTTGTTTTCAATATCCTTTTCTTGCTGTGAAAGATCAAATTTATTTTTTATATTGTTGTACGAATAAGTAGAGCTAAACTCTTTAGTTTTAATAATATTTTCAGGGTCTAAAGAATCGAATATTGTAACAAATACTTGCACTGAAATTTTAAATATTGAAACATTTCCTAAATTATCTTTAGCAACTGTTGCTTTATCTTTTTTACTAATAATACTTAAAGTATAAGAATTTTCTAGATTGTTACCCTCCTTTATATTTAGTAAAGAACCAATTTTACGATTAATTTCGGCATCACCTGATGTTTGGATTTTACTTACAGAAAAATTTGAAAAACTTTTATTTGAGTAAATAGGATTATAGCTACAACTAGCTAGTGAAAAAAAAATCAACAATAGTAGAATTTTTTTTTTTATCATTTTAGAATTAAGTTTATTAATTTATCTTTTATAAAGATACTTTTAATAATATCCTTATTTTCTAAATATTTCAGCATCTCTTTTGTTTTTTTAATTTTTTCAATTAACTCTTTTTCTTCAAGACTTACGCTACTCTCAAATAGACCCCTTTTTTTTCCATTAATTTGGATGACTATATTATAGTTTTTATTTTTTAAATATTTTTCATTAACTTCAGGCCATAAGATTTTTTCATTTTTACTAATTTCACTCAAACATTCTAGGGCTAGATGTGGAACAATAGGTGACATGGTTTTCAAAATTTTGATATAGTTACAGATTAGATTTTTATAATTTTTATCTTTAATTTTATTAAAAAAATTATAGATTTCATGTAAATTAGCAACAATCACATTGTAGCTAAATTTTTCCAGATTTGTATTTATTTTATTTATTAATTGATTTGTAAACTCCTCAACAGATTCATCAAAAGCTTCATTAGAAGTGTCTTCATTTAATTTAATTTTAGATTTAATAACTGTATGAAGTGTCCAAAATTTTTGTATAAATTTATAAGATGCACTCATACCTTGTTCGGACCATTGGACATCTTTCTCAGGAGGACTATCAGACAAAATAAACAATCTAACTGCATCTGCACCAAACTCTTCTATAATTTTCTCAGGGTCAATTGTGTTCTTTTTTGATTTAGACATGGACTCTGTTGTCCCTACAATAATTTTCTCAGATGGAGTAATCTTACTATAATAATTTTTGCCATCATCAGAAAATACTTCATCTGGGCTAAGCCAATTATTATTTTGGTCTTTGTAAGTTGGGTGACAAACCATACCTTGTGTAAATAAGCCTTTGAAAGGTTCGGATAGATTTAGTTGTTTGTTTTGATAACTTAGAGCACGAACAAAAAAACGTGAATATAAAAGATGAAGTATTGCGTGTTCAACTCCACCAATATATTGATCTACAGGCATCCAATAGTTCAAATCATCAATATTAAATCCACCATCTTTCTTGTCTGAAGAACAAAACCTTAAGAAATACCAAGAAGAATCAACAAAAGTATCTAGAGTATCTGTCTCAATAGTACATTCATTTCCATCTATTATAATTTTTTTCCAATCATGCTGGTGGTCTAAGGGGTTACCTTTAGTATTTAAATCTATATTTTCTGGAAGCTTAATGGGTAAGTTTTCTACTGGTATTTTTACAATTTCATTTTTTTTATTATAGGCAATAGGTATAGGACATCCCCAGTATCTCTGGCGAGATATACCCCAATCTTTTAACCGAAAATTTATTTTTTTTTTTCCTATTTTTTTTTCTTCCAAAATTTTAATTGATTTTAAAATAGACTCGTCAGGAGCTTTTAAGTCGTTTAAAAATCCAGAATTAAAAATTACCCCAGAACCTGTGTAAGCTTCCTTTTCAACTTTAAAGTTATCATCTTCATTTAATGGCTTAACAACAGTTTTTATGTCAAGTTTATATTTTAAAGCAAAATCCAAATCTCTTTGATCGTGTGCAGGACAACCAAACACAGCACCAAAACCATAATCCATTAAAACAAAATTTGAAAAGTAAACTGGTACTTTGATTTTTTCATCAAACGGATTAAAAGCTAAAAGATTAGTTTTAAAGCCAATTTTTTCAGCTTGAGCTATAGATTCTTCAGTTGTACCAGTTTTAGAGCAGCTTTCTTTAAATTTTATAAATTCTTGGTTGTCTTCATAAAATTTAGAGACCGGGTGATCTATAGATAAAGCTAAAAACGACAATCCAAATAAAGTATCAGGTCTTGTAGTAAAACATTTTATTTGTTTAAATTTTGAATTTCCCTCAACTGTAAAACTAATCTCACAACCAAAAGATTTTCCAATCCAATTTTTTTGCATAGTTTTAACTTTGTTTGGCCATTCATTAAGACCATCAAGACCTAAAAGAAGATCATCTGAAAATTTTGAAATATTAAAAAACCACTGGTTAAGTTTTTTTCTTTCGACAACAGCGCCAGATCTCCAACCTTTTCCATCGATTACCTGTTCATTAGCCAACACTGTTTGATCAATTGGATCCCAGTTAACATAATTTTCTTTTCTATAAACAAGACCTTTATCATAAAGTTCTAAAAAAAAAGTTTGTTGAT
>Ga0114997_10002934_pt1 | contig 13551 bp, 7 predicted proteins | sample ArcticOcean_MG_C_2_FD_87045 | JGI IMG/M metagenome (GOLD analysis project Ga0114997, IMG submission 87045) | Marine microbial communities from western Arctic Ocean - ArcticOcean_MG_CB4_136 | ecosystem: Environmental > Aquatic > Marine > Oceanic | place: Arctic Ocean: Canada Basin | collected... | reverse complement strand
TGTACAAGCTGAACAACTTATAAATGCTTTAGAATCTAATCCTGGTATTGCTGCAAACCTCAAAGGACTTATTTCAGAAAACTTTTATTTGCCAAAAGATATATTAATTGGTTCTGCTTTGATGGGACTTACTACAGAATCTCCAGAGTTAGCTCCATTAGTAGAGCGTTGGTTAGATGTAGAAAAGACTTGGTGGAATAGAACTAAAAATGTAGGTAAGGGTGCTATTAGAACTGCATTTGTTGGTTTTGATTCGTTTCAAGATGAATTAGTAAAGAAACCAATGTTAACTACACAAAAATATTTAAATGATAGAAAGCATGGTGACGGTCAAGGTTTTGTTGCAGCAGCATCTTCTTTGTTATTTGACAAACAAGCACAGAGTGAATGGCAAAAGACTAGACAAATGTTAGGTCCATCTGTTGGTAGAGATGCAATAAAGAAATCTCTTGCAGGTGAAAAAGTAAACTTAGGTGAAGGATTTTTTGGTAACTCTACATTAGCAGAAAATACTGATATATATAAAGAAATGATTGGTAGAGGTGCTGACCCAGAAGAAGTTAAGAAGATAGTTCAGTCTTATTACGGTGAAGATATAACTAATCAAGAACAAGCTAGAGACGAAGGACTAACTATACAATCTAAGAATGGTACGGTTAAATTAACACCTGCAGCTCCTATGTTTGCTAATGTACTAGAACCTGGTTCAAGGTCATACAATGTAGCAACAGGTATTGTTGATGGTGCATTCACACTACTAGCTGACCCAACAATATTAGTTGGTGGCTACTTATCAAAAGGTGGCAAAGTTACTAGGTCATTATCACAAGGTGATGTTTTAAAAGGTGCTGGAATAATAGACAAAGCTGTAAGAAAAACAGTACATGTTCCTTCTGCTATTGAGTATGTAACAAGAACTGCTGGAGGTAGAAAGATTGTTAATCAATTAGTCAAAGCAGAGGATTATGGAACTATAAAAAGATTACTTGGTAAAAGAGGTAGTAGTGGTGCTGATGCTGTATTACATAGAAATATTAAACAAGCTAAGACAACTAAAGATGTAGAAGATTTATTAGTTGGTGCAATAGAAGCTGGAGAGATTACTAAGAAACTAAACCCAACATCTATGATATTTAGAGGCAAGGTGTCATCTAAATTAGGTGGTATGGTCGGTGGAGAACTAGGAGATGCTGTGGGCTTGTCTGGTGCTATACGACAAAATTTAAATAACACTGCTGTAGGTAGATTGTTTGAAACATTTCCTGCACCAAAACTTTATGTCAATGACTTTAATCAATCGTTTTTTGATTTACAGGATTGGATGAGATATGCAAGAGTAGATGATAAATAGCAGAAGTTGCTTTAGATAAAATAGCAGACCTAGCTCTTACACAAAAAGGTATAGATACTGTAGATAGAGCACAAAGTATAAGAAACATGAATGACATTTTAGATATTTGGAATGATGTACAAAAACACATTGGCGAAAAATTTGAAGCTATAGGTTTGCCTAAAGAATTACAAAAAGGCATAAGAAAATGGATGGCAAGTATTGATGAAACTAGAATGTATTTTACAAACCAACTTGGAGAACTCGAATACTTTCCAGGTAGTAAGATAGAAGATTTACCTTTTGATACATATTTTTCTGAACAACTCACTGATGATGAAGCTATAGGTATTGTATCTAAAGTATTAGCTAAGTACAAAAAATCAAATCAAGTAGATACTGGTGAGTTAGATGGAATACTAAGTGACATAAAAGAGATAGCAGGTAATGTTACTTCACCAGAAGATAGAACATTAGTAGAGTACATTACAGGTGGATACTATGAAGGTGTCGAAAAATCTGCATTAAACATAGCAGAAGAAATAGGTATACAAACAAGTGGTCGTGTGCCTTATGGTTTCAGAGGTAAGTCTGGTACTGATGTTGCACAAAGAATGAAAGAATTAGGTTTGACAGATATGTCAGATACAGATAAAGCTGCGCAACTAAAAAACCTTTCTCTTGCTAGACAAAGTGCATTAGAAGAAATAGGTGAAGAAGTTGCAAAACTACCTAGAAGAATAAGACTTAAAACTAATACAAAGATACAAACACTTGATGGATTAGAAAGTAAAACAAGAAATATAACAGAAAAAATTACTTCTTTAAAAACACAAGTTGATGAGATAAGTAAACAATATAAACCAGATGCAGAAAATATTAGAAAATATAAAAAAGAATTTCCTGAAACAACTACAGCAGAAGCTAAAGACGCAATTGCACAACAATTAGATGAGGCAGTTCAATCTACTAAAGATGAATTAACTAGTGCTATTACTGATAGAACAGCTATGGACAAACAAATAGGTGACTTAACAAATCAAGTTAATGATGTTGTTCCTGCATTTAAAGGTTTATCAGAACTAGATAAGAAAAAGATTTATGACAAAGACTTCTGGGACCAAGATTTTGCAAAAATGAAACTAGACAAACAAGAAATAAGTAGAGTATCTAGATACAACTTAGACAATGCTGATATGACAATTATATTTACTGGTGCTAATAAAGGTGGTCAAGGTATTAAACAAGTTCTTAACTATCTAGAAAAAGGTACTCATGTTATTGAAGAAGGTATTAAAGGATTAAAACCAGGTGTATATCAAGGACATAAACCTTATGCTGTTGTTGATATATCAAAAGGTCTTACAAAAAAACAAGCAGAAGAAATACAAAGGTTTGCAGAAATTAATAATGTAAAATCTCTTAATGTTTCTGGTCCTAGTAAATTTACTGGTGCAGAAGAAGCATTGCTTAAAACAGCTATGGAAGATATATTCTTTGTACAAAAAGTATTTAAACCGAACATAACATTAGGTAATGTAAAGACTGCAATTGATGATGCTATTAACAATATAAAACCTGGTGACGAATCAGTATATTCAGCTAAAGAACTAAGAAGTTTAGTTGAAGATATCTCAGATGAAATAGCAAACAGTAAAGACTTATCTAAAAGAGTACAGGTAAATAAAGTACCTAAAGCAACAGCACACTTAATATCTGAATATTATGACCAAGGTCATATACCAATGCCTGATGCTAGATTATTTATAAGAGTCTTTAGACCTATGAGAGATTTAAGTTTAAGACTGACTGGTAGAGGTAGAAATCTAAATGATGTTGATTATGAAAGACTATTAGCAAAACCAATAACAGATTTAGCAGAGTTAGCTTTAAAAGATGATAGAACTTTCTTTGAAAGTTTAAAACTACTTGTTAAAAAATCAAGAGTAAATGTAAAGAAAACTGCAGATGATGAAGAAATAGTAAACCTTACTGAAGGATTACTTACAATGTTAGGTGATGGATACATGCAACGTATATGGAAACCTAGTATTCTTTTAAGACCTGCTTGGGTTGTAAGAGTTGTAGGTGAAGAACAACTGCGTATGTGGGCAGCAGATTTAGATAACGCGTTTGCTCACCCTCTTTCTGCATTTGCTTGGGTACTAGGTAGAAAGCCATCACAAAGAGCAGGTATTCTTAAAAACCAAAGAAAAGTTTTAAGAGATGATTACTTAGCTGATACCCTTAATATAGGTAGAGGTGGTACAGATATATTTAATGAATCATTAGAAATTGCTATGCAACATCAACAAGCCCTAACGCAATCTCATGGGGGAATGACTCTTGGCTTTGACCCAAAGAGAGCTAGAGGTTTTACACAAGTAACTAAAGATGACAAAAGATTCTATGGTGCTGGTGCTAAGGAGTTATTGCAATTAGCAGATGACCCATTAGCTACAGCTATAGCAAAAGTAGAGTTTAATCCTGTAAGAGGTAAAGAAGAATTTAATAGACAAATTGATGAAATTAAAAAAAGATTTTGGGATGGTGATTTAAATCAATGGAGAAAATCGTTTGTTTCTAATTCTGATGAAGAAGGAAGATTTACTAAAAACTTAATAACAAGTAGTAAAGTACATTCAGATTCGTATATAGATTCTATTGTTGCCAGACTACATGATAAAACTGGTGGTAGGTATAGAGCTGTAGAGAAAACACCTGATGGTAAATTTGTAGGAAATGTTTGGGATGAGAACTCTATAAAACCTAACATACAAAGTGAAAACAATATTATCGAATATACCATTGTACAAGCTGGAGATGAAGAACTAATTAGTCACATTGCTAAAGAATCTAATGAATTTGTATCTATAACTAATAAAGCTGGAGAAACTCAGAACATTAAATTTACTAGGGAGATGTCAGAGTCTCAACATAAACAATATAGAGCATGGTTACAAAAAAATAAAAGTGGAGTATGGAGTGACACACATCACTTTAAAGCATCCAGAACTGATACAACAGGTGATTTTGCAAGTGGATATGACAAAGTTCTAGAAACATTGTTCTCAGGATTAATGGGTTCAACTACAAATGACTTATCACGTTCACCAGCATTTAGACAATTTTATTGGAAGTTTATGGAAAACATGTATGCAAATCTAGATGACGTTGCAAGAGTACAGGTATTAGGTCAGGCAAAAAAGATGATGGGTAATTCATTACCAGGCAGTAGAGCTAGAAAATATATAAAGAGTTTAGAGAATATGAAACAAGCAGATGTATCTAAATTACTAGGAGTAGATGATTTAAGACAAGTTGATGACTTAGCCAAAGCATTTGCTCTAACAGAAACAAAAGATTTACTGTACGATTTAAATAGACGGCATGTTATTACAGACATGGTAAGACTAGCTATGCCTTTCGCAGAAGTATATCTTGAAATTGCTGGTACGTGGACAAGATTACTTAGAGGTCAAAAGACTTTATTTGGCAGAAAAGCACAAAGAAGTATAGAAGCTATGCGTAAACCTAGTTTGTTTGGTGAGTATGAAGATGAAGGATTCTTTACAACTGACCCACAGTCTGGTGAAGAGATGTATAACATGAACTGGTTTGACAATATATTTAATATTGATGACAGTTTAAAAAATCCTGAAAGAGATGAAGCAGGAATTAACCCTATAACTGGTCAAAAAACTACAGAGATACCCGATATCAATACTAAGTTAAGAGGATATGCTGGTGGCTTAAATATGGTAGCAGGAGACATTGTACCAGGTCTAGGACCATTGGCTCAAATACCTGCTAGTGCTATTTTACCTTCTACTCCTGATGTAGATAAAGTATTCTTTCCTTACGGCAGACCAGAAGAGGGATTTAGAGAAATGGCAAACCCTATATACTATGCTAAACAAGCTATGCCTAGTTGGTTTAGAAAAGTTATTATAGCTGGTGACTCAATGGATGCTGAGTTTCAAAGAAGTTATGCTAATACTGTAAAAGAAATTCAAAGAGCTATGTTTATGACACAGTCTTATGATGACTCTACACCAGAACAAGAAGTAGCTTCGTTAGAAAAAGCAAAAAAATTAGCTACACAAAGTTTGTTACATAGAGCGTTCATACAATTCTTAGCTCCTACTGGTGCTGTGTTGCAATATGATTATGAAATTGGACCAGGTGGTAGAGCTTATCTAGACCCAATAGAAGCAAAAGAAGGAGACCCAGAAGGTAAATACTTTGCACAAACATTATTAGCTGATGCATATTATCAGATGTTAGCTAAGTCAGGTGGAGATAGAGTTATTGCAATAGCACAGTTTATTAAGGTATTTGGTTTTGACCCTACAGCTTTATTAACTTCTAAGTCTAAACAAATTAAAAAAGTTTCTTTTACAGATGATGGAGGATACTTTAAACAACTTAATAAAACTGTATTTAAAGAATATCCTGATGTTGCATACTACATGTATCCAGATAGTCCATTAGATGAATTTGATTTTAAATCATGGAACAATGCATTTACTGATGGAGATAGAGTTAATCTAAGTGCTGAAGAATATAAACAAGCTGTAAGACAAGCACAAGGAAGTTTGGCTTATGAACATGCTAGAAGAGTAATAATGGATGGACCTATGTATGCAAACCTTCCATATCAAAAAAGAGTAGAACAATTATATTTAATTAGATTACAATTACAACAACAGTTTCAAGGTTATGGAGATACATCATCAGCACCACGTTCTTTATCTACTGATGCAAAAATAAAACAACTTACTGAAATGATACAAAGAGAAGGTGATACTTCAATAACAATGCCTGATGGTACTACAAAAAAACTAAGAGATATGTCAGCAATGAAAGGAATCATTAAATACTTAACAGCAAGACAAAGAGTCTTGAATGTAATAAAATCAGAGTATGGATTGAATGCTACATTAAGTAGAGCAGAAGCTAAAGATTCTAGAGCTTATCTCAGAGGAGTAGCAAATAAAGTAATGTTAGAAAATCCAGATTTTTACTTTATGTACTTTGATGTGTTTAGAATAGAGATAGAAGAAGAAGTAAGTTACTATGGAGGAGATATTTAATGGCGTATACAGAAGAAGAACAATTAGTTATTGATGAAATTTTAGGTGGTCCTAAAGTAGAAGTCGGCTATGGTCGATTTACATTTGGTGCAGCAAAAGGTGGTTTTCAATCACGAGATTTTGATGATGAAAAGTTTAATGATTTTTTAAGTATATTCTTTTTAGGTGATGACCAGTTTGTTAGACAATTTACTACTAATGTTAAAGACTATCTTAGTGCAAAAACAAGTGGTGGAATGGAACCAGAAGGTACCTACGAATCACCTGATATAAGTTTAGCTGAGTATCATATATACGCTGAAGCTGTTTACGGTGTAACTTGGGATGAGATGACACCAAATATGCAAGATGCAATTAATTTTACTTATGAATCATTAGCATATAATAATCCTACATCATCAGAAGCTGCTTCTAAGATAAAAGATAACACTAATGTACTTATTGATTTACATGAAAAAGGTACACTACCAGAAGAATTACAACACTTAAGTAGTGACATAGTAGGTACAGCTATATCAGCAGGTTATACAGACCAAGCTGACTTAGCATACAAAGCACAGATAGGTAAAGAAGCTAAGGACGGAGAGTACATAAAAGTAGCAGCTGAAGCTATAAATTTTGATAGTGCAAAAGAATTACAAGATAAACTAGACAACGATGAAATAACTACACAAGAGTACATAGCTGGAATAGAAAACATTATAGATGCTGAATACGGTGAAGACTATGTAAGTAAATTTATTAACGAAGGTTACAGTATTTCAGATGTCCCAACATTGTATGGACCTGGTATGGAGATGAGTCCAGAAGAATCAGAACAAGCAAGAGCTAGAAATTATTTTGGAGAAACAGATTACTACGGTATTGGAGAACTTAATTTAGATGTGTATAGCGAAGATACTGGGCAAGGCACTCAGCCTTTATACCAGACAGGATTAGGTACTTCTTTGTTTGCTAATGCATCACCTGAAGACATAATGGATACTCAGTTGTTGTTAGTAGAATCAGGATTTTTACAGCCATTTACTTTTGTTTATGGGGTACTTGATAATAATCCAGGTGGAACAATAGAAGCTATAGAGTCAGCTATGTCTAGGTTTAATCTAAATGGTGATGGTATGGCTCGGCAAGATTTGTATAGTATATTACTTGCACCTGGTAGTACAGCAGCAAACATGAATGTATTTTTAAAAGAAAATTTTAAAGATACTTTATCAGACTACGGTTATGGTACTGGTGCTTTTGAACCTGGCTTTGGTGGAGAAAACGCATACCAGAATATATTTCAATATACTAAACCAAACTTTTCAAATGCAACAAATGTAATATCAAATGCAATAACAGAAGGTTTAGGTAGACCTGCATCTGATGGAGAGTTGCAACAATACTTTGATTGGTGGTCTAAACAAGACTATTCATTACAAAAACAAAACTTTGATATAAGACAAAAGAATATGCAACTTGAACTAGAAGATGCAAGAAAAAGAAGAAAGTATGCTGGTCTTAGTATGAGTTCACAATTTACTCCTAGTCAACTAGAGGGAGAAGTAGATGTAGATGCAGCTATGGCTAACAGTTTCAATGACTTTATGAGAAATACTTATGGAGATATTATTACAGGGAGTCAAGCAGATGCACAGTATAGGAAATCTTTTGCTAGTCTTATGGGTAGCCTTGCCAATATCAGTTCCCAATCTGGAAACTAATATGGAACTTACAGAAGAACTAGTAGAACACATAGAAAAACTAGAAGGATTTAAAGATGAAGCATACTATGATGTCAACAATAATTTAACTATTGGTTTTGGACATACTAAAGCTACAGAAACTTTCGATTTTGTTGAAGGACAAACTATAGATAGAGAAAAAGCAGAAGAAGTTTTGCAATTAGATTTAGAACATGCAGAAGGAATTGTTAAAAATCTTATTAAGAATAGTCCTAATGTATCAATAGAAGACTTTACACAGGATGAATTATCGTATGCTGTCTTAGTTTATTTCAATAGACCTTGGGCTTTAAGGAATGTACAAGGTGAACGAGGTACCTATGATGGCTTAGAGTTAATAGCTAAAGGTAATTTAGATGACGTTATTGCTGACCAAGAAGCAAAGTTTAATAGAAAGTATGATAATGAAATACCTGAGTGGGCAACTAATAGGTTAACTAAAGAAAAAGATTATACAACATTCGACACACCACCAATTGATGATACCCCACCAGTTGATGACACAACATTTGTTTATAGATACTTTGGTAACATTGGTGAAGTCATTAAACCTACACAAGCTCCAGAACCAAGGACTACAATTAAAACAGTTAATAAAGAAGGTAAAGAAATATTTGACCCATTCTTAGAAGTTCCGCAGTTTTTTAGAAAACTAGGAGATACAATAAAAGATAGATTCAGTATAAGTGGAGCTATAGATAAACAACTAGACTTTATGGAAAAAACATATAGTAGAAAAGAAGCTGAGTAATGAGAGAAGAAATAACAATTGTTAAAGACGGACAGACTAAAGTTATAGAACTAGAAGATTATCCAATCTTTAAAGAAAGAGGTTGGTTACAAGAAGAAGAAAAAACATCAGGACCTGTAGCAAATGCTAATTGGGTACATAGTAATAAATTAGTTGCAGACGCTGTTTATGTAAAAGAAGGCGTAGTATATTTTGCTTACGACATATCAAGCCTAGTTGGCTACCCAGCATTTATATCTTATGTAGCTAATGGATTAAGTCCTAATAAGTATTCAACTAACTGGGGTGTATCTGGAGATGGAGAAAACAGAGTAGGTCCTGCTATATCTAACACACCTCCAGCAGGAGAGATTATAGAAGACACTAGTCTGTCTATGACAGGTTTTACAATAGGTGGAGAGTATGCCTCAACAGCTAACAATAGTTTTTCAGATTTTGTTTTTAGTGGCTTTGACGAATTAAAAACTTCGTACCCTTGGTTGTTTGATGACGTAAATGGTCAGACACCAGGTCTTACTTTATTGTTTGAAGCCTTAGCATTAGGTACATCAGTAACAGCAGAACAATTAAGTAGAGCTGGATTAACTACAGGATACACACAAGGAAGTTTAGATTTCTTAAATGCTACTATTCTTACAGGAGGAGATGACCCTTTATCATTTAATTTAAATGGTGAATCAGTAACAAATCAAAAGTTTGCTAAGTTACTAGGTACTAAAGAAGCAGAATTAGTTACAGCATTACAAGATGTTGGAATAAGTTCTGAAGTATTTAAAAGAGAAAATCCAGAATTGTACCAAAATTTATTAGACCAAACCGTTAGAGGTAAAATTACAGCTACATTGTTAGATGAGTATGTTGGATTTGTACTTGGAATAGAAGGATTTGATTTTGGTAAAGATAGCGATTTCTACCAGATTTTTTCAGGACCAAGAAGTGAACTTAATTCACCTGTATTTAATCAATCTAATTCATCATTTGCTAATGGTATGGTTGCACAAAACCAGGCTATAAGTTACATAGGATTATCAAGATGGAGTGGACTATCTAAAGAAGAACAAAACAATTTAGTAGAGTTATACGCAAACGATACAAATACTTTTAATGATAGATTACAAACTATGTTTGATAACGACCCAATATGGGGGGAAAAGTATGGAGGTAAAAATCTTAAATACTCTATGGTTGTTAGTCCATATAAAGCTTCTTGGCAACAAACTTTTGGCGAAACAGCAGATGAATCAGATGAATCTTTCTTAGAAGGTATAGGATTATCACAAATAGATGCTAGAAAAAATTATAGAACAAAAGCATACAGCCAAAGAAATAAGTTCTTTATGAATAGTATGTCAGAAAATTTAACTAGTAGTCTAGGTGGAAATGTAATACAGGCAGCTAGGATAGGGTAATGGCAAAGTTTAATTATTACAGAAGAGACCAACTTACACCTATAGAAACAGATGATTCAACCAAAAAAGGTAGAGACTTCATAGAAGCATTAGAAAGTTCTGGATACTACCAAGATAAAGAACGTGCTGTTAATGAATCAGAATCATTGGTAGGTGGTTCTAGTTATACTGCTGCAGCATCAACAACAACTTCTACTTCTACAACAGAAGAAGAAGCAATAAACCTTAGTCCTAATCAAGTGTATTTGCGTGTGCCTTGGCTTAAATCATATGCAGGAGATAATGCAGATAAGTTAGTAGATGCGTATATAAAAGGTTTTATTGAAGGAGACGGTTCAACTACGGCTGCTGTATCTTCAATGAGAGCGCTTCCTGAATATCAAACAGTATTTCCAGGTATAGTAAATACTGAAACAGGTGCTATTAGAATGTCAGAAAATTCTTATGTTGCAGGATTTGAAACAGTTAAAGCATCTTTAATTGGAAATGGACTTGGTGGATATGCTAAACAAAAAGGCAGAGAAGTTTACGCAACTCTAGTAGGTAACCAAGTATCACCAAATGAATATATAAATAGAGTACAAACTGTTCGTTACAAAATATTTGACAGAATGGATGAAGGCATGAAACAAAATGTTGTGTCTGCTTATAATGATTATTATTCTAATGAGCTTGGTGAAGATGTTAAATTAGATGAATCGTCAATACTAGCACTTGCTATGGACCCTAATTTAAATACAGAGATACTACAAAAAAGATTAAACGCATCTGAACTAGGTGCAATCTATACTACAGAAATAGGACAAGATGCTTCTTTAGAACGAATACAAGAGTTTACACAAGCAGGTGTTACACTCGGCTCAGCAAGAAATCAGTTTTCTAATGCAGCTACAACAGCAAGATTATTAAACACTATGTCAAGAAGACAGAACAGAACAAGCACTGTAGGTACAGCATCTAATGTTTTAGAAGCTACATTGTTTAAAGACGACAATTTATTAAGTGAGATACAAGCTATAGAAGCACAGAATATTACAGCTAGTTCAGTAGCTACAGGTTCTTATACAACCCAATCAGGACAAGTAACAGGTCTTACTGAAAACTAAATCTAAACCTTGACTTTAGATTTATATCTTTATATACTACATGTAGTGCCTGACGAGGTCGGCACTTTAAACATAGGGTCGTAGCAGTTGGTTATCCAAGGTGTCCAACGTGTATCATAAATCCCTTGCGACATCCCTTTAATTACCTGGCGGTTATTTATATAGGGGTTTTATATGCCAGAGAAATGAGGAATAATAATGGAAGAAATTAAAGAAGAAGTAGCCGTAGAGGAAGTTGAAGAATCATTGGATAATGAAAACATTAAACAACTTAGACAAGAGTATAAAAAACTCAAAGCTGAGAATAAACAATATAAATCAGTAGCAATGGATTCAGCACTTAACTCAATAGGTTTATCTTCTGATAAAGGACTAGGTAAAGCAGTAACAAAACTGTATGACGGAGATGTAACAGTTGACGCTATAACAGATTTTGTTAGTAAAGAGTTTGGAGAAGTAAATGCTATTAATGCTGACACTATACCAACAGCTACACCTAATCAAAACGTAATTGAAGCTCAGTCTCGTGTAGAACAACTTAATAAGTTGGGAGTTCAACCAACTCCAGAAGATTCATTTTCGGATTTAAACGCTTTTATTAATAATCCAAAGACAAGTGTTAAAAGTTCTATATCTGCAAAACTGCATGCAATAGATGTTTTTGACGGACAAACAAAAAAATAAGTAATAGATAAAAAACTAGGAGAAGATTAATTATGGGAGCAATATCCCTAACAAACAGTAGCATTTATGCTCAGAAGATTAATAACTTTACTGGTGAATTGTTTAAAGTTGGTGGTCAAAGGACACCTTTCTTATCAGCCGTTGGTGGCTTGAATGGAGGAACTGCAATACAGTCAACCTTCTTTCAAATCCAAGCAGCTGATAATGCAGTTGTATCTTCAGAACCTACTAAAGGTCAAGAAGGTGCAGCTCCAACAGAATACTTAGGTCGCGATAGGGTAGCTTACACTTTCGCAACACAAGTTTTCCATAAAGGTGTACAAATGACATACACAGCTTTAGCAAGTTACATGAATCAAAATCCATTTGACTTATCTGCAAACATTGCCAACTCCTCAGACGGAGACGGTACTGTCACAGCAGGAGACAAACTAGGTCTTTTTGGTGGTAACCCAGTAACAAACGAATTTGCTAATCAATTAGAATTAGCAATGGAAAAAGTAGCAAGAGAAGTAGAATGGTTCGCTTTTAACGGAACATTCGCAGACGGTGCTAATACAACACCAGGTTCAGGAACACGTGAAATGCGTGGTCTTAAACAATGGGTTGGTCTAAATGCAAATGCTAACAACACAGTAGCTCCAACATACGTAGGTGGTAACATCCACTATTGCGATGCTGACGGAGATGCGACATCAGCAGCTAGAGGTCTCACATGGGACGCTATAGCTGAAGGTATGAAACGTCTTTATGACGCTCATGCTCCAATGAAAAACCCTGTTTTGGTTGTAACACCAACGCAATTACTATCTCTTAACACAGAGTTAGCTAAGGGTACAGTTGGATTAGCTGCAGCAATTATCCCAAGGGATAGAAACGTTGCAGGTATCGACATTGATACAGTTGTTACACCATTTGGTTCTATCGGTATGATGGTCTTAGACCCTAATATCATGCCATCAGGAACTGCTTACATATTGGACTTGGCTTTTATAAAACCAGTTTTCACAAATATCCCAGGATATGGAACTGTGTTCGTAAGAGACATTGACCAAGATGCTAATGCAAGAGTTGGTAAAGCAATTTATATGGAGATGGGATTCGATTTCGGACCTCCTTCATATCACCTATTATTCGAGCAAACAGTAAGTTAGAATTAATAGTTAGAATTAGAACTTTGGGAGTAGCTCCACCTGCTCCCTTAGTTCTGCTAAGATAAGATAAATACATAAGGAAAAGAATTAATGGCAAATAAATTAGTCGGTGTAACTTACACTGGTAGTCAAACACAAAGTCCAGCTATACCAACAGATGGAATGTTACTAGCAGGGTTTATACCTAATGCAGCTTTTAATGGAACAACAGTAACCTTTCAGTGGTCTGCTACTCAAGAGGGTGGTGGAACATATATTGATGTAAAAGAAACAGATGGTTCAGCAGTATCATAT
>Ga0114997_10002933_pt1 | contig 13552 bp, 13 predicted proteins | sample ArcticOcean_MG_C_2_FD_87045 | JGI IMG/M metagenome (GOLD analysis project Ga0114997, IMG submission 87045) | Marine microbial communities from western Arctic Ocean - ArcticOcean_MG_CB4_136 | ecosystem: Environmental > Aquatic > Marine > Oceanic | place: Arctic Ocean: Canada Basin | collected... | reverse complement strand
CTTCGTGTTCTCCGGCGCCTCGGCCTTCAACGGCGATCTGAGCGCCTGGGACGTCGCCGCCGTCACCAGCACGGAGAGCATGTTCGCCGGCGCCGCGGCCTTCGAGGGCGGCGATCTGAGCGGCTGGGACGTATCCGCCGTCACCAGCGCGGAGAGCATGTTCGCCGGCGCCGCGGCCTTCGACGCCGATCTGAGCGGCTGGGACGTATCCGCCGTCACCAGCGCGGAGAGCATGTTCAACGGCGCCTCGGCCTTCGACGCCGATTTGAGCGGCTGGGACGTCGCCGCCGTGCAGGACATGGGCGCGATGTTCCGGGACACCCTGTCGCTCTCCGCCTGCAACCGGCACCGCATCGCGGCCGGTTGGGGCGACGACCTGCTCGCCACCAACTACCTGCTCGCCCCCGCCGGCGCCTGCGCCTCGCACTGCGCCGCCGCCGGGCTCTGCACCGCGTACCCGAGCTGCGCCGCGGGGTTCCACGGCGCGGTCGACGGCCGGATGTGCATCGCGTGCCCCGCCGACAGGAGCTGCGCGGGCGGCGCCAACCAGCCGGTGGTTGTGGCGGATAACGACTCGATTCTCACGGCGGTCGCGGCGTGGCTCGCCGACCCGACCGCCGCGCAGGCGACGCACGGCAACATCTCGGCCTGGGATGTGTCGGGCGTGACCAATATGGATGGATTGCTCTGCACCACCTCCCACTGCGCCACCGCGTACGGCACCAACTTCCCCGGCGCCGCGGCGTTCTCCGACAACATCTCGGCGTGGGACGTCTCCGCCGTCACCAGCATGCGCATGATGTTCGCCTACGCCTCGTCGTTCGACGCCGAATTGAGCGGCTGGAACGTCACCGCCGTGCGGGACATGGGCTACATGTTCTTCCACGCCTCATCGTTCGACGCCGATTTGAGCGGCTGGAACGTCGCCGCCGTGCAGGACATGGGCTTCATGTTCTACCAAGCCCCGGCCTTCAACGGCGATCTGAGCGGCTGGGGCGTCGCCGCCGTCACCAGCATGCGCTACATGTTCTCCGGCGCCTCGGCGTTCAACGCGGATCTGAGCGGCTGGGACGCCGCCGCCGTGACGAGCATTGACTACATGTTCCTAAACTCGGGGCTCTCAGACTGCAACAAGTACCGCATCGCGGAGCGGTGGGAGGACGACCTGGAGGACACGGATAGGAACAATCGACTCTCCGGCGGATGCACCGACTACTGCACCAGCGGGCTCTGCCCGCCCGACGCAGTTGGCTCCGGGTTGCGTTAAAGCTCGCTTTTGGCGAAGCCGCTCCCGGGCGCCGCCACGGCCGCGGCAGCACGGGATCGCAGCTCTGCATCTGCGCACAGTTCCCCCTTCGAGGGGAAGCACCCAGCGAGCATTGTCGCTGCGCCCGGCGGCACGGAGGCGCCCGGGAAATTTACAGTGACGCGGTCCAAACGCTCCGTCTCGTCGCACAGCACGCCGCCGATGCGCAGCTGCCGCATCACCGGGCGCACGTGCGCGAACCAGCTGCGGAAGGCGGCGGCGTACCCGAGCACGCCCTCGGCGTGCACCAGCGACAGCAGCAGCCGGAACTGCGCTGTGCCCGAGGCAACTTCGTCGCGGATGGCCGAGTCGAAGCGGCTCGTCACAGCGCCCCATTCTCCGGGCTCTCTGCAGTCCAGCACGACCACGAACTCCATCTCCCAGTACCTAGAAGGCGACTTTAAGCGATCGGCTGCGAAGCCAGCGCTTCGCGTAGCTCGCGCGTGTTCTGCAGCCTGCCCCCCGACGCCAGACACAGGAGGCGGAGGGGGACGAGGTGGGGCGTGACCGGGCTGCGGTCGAGCAGCAGCTGCTCGAAGACCTCGCGTTCCTTGGAGAGCAGCAGCCCGGCGGCGAGTGTCCGGCGCACTGCGAAGCTGTGCCCGCACGCCGGCGCGCGCGCGCACGCGTCGCACGCCTGCATCTGCGCGCCGCGGCGCAGGCGCCCGCCGCACGCACGACACGACCGCCGCATCGCCCACCGAGCCCTCGCGGCCCACTGCAGCAGTGCGGCCCCCCCCCCTGCGCGGTGCGTGCGCCCCGTTGCGGACCATCTGCACCCCCACCCCAGCATCGCAGGGGACCGCACGAAGATCATGAGGATGGATTCGCGGGCGAGGTGGAAGTCCAGGCGGAGCTTCGCCGGCGCAGGGCGGCCGTGCGCGTCGAAGAACTGCGCGGTGTCCAGCGCCCGAAACGCCGCGGAGCCCTTTGCGTAGAGGCCCGTTCTGCGCCTCTTCAGCCAGCGGGCGCGCTGCTGGCGCGAGAGCTGCCCGGAGTGCTGCGCGCCGTACGTCGCAGCAGCCACGTCCAGAGCGTCGGTGTCAGAACGCGTCGTTGCGCCGCGAAGCACCTGCAGCATGCCCGGTCCGACCTGCAGCCACCCCTCGGCCCCCTCGCCTGTGCTCGAGCCAACAGGGCCGACCGCCTGCAGAAGCGTGCGCACGACGCCGAAAACGCTGCGCACGGGGATGCGTGCGGGGTGCCGCGCTGCGAGTGCTGCGACCGCAGAGATGCCTCTTCTGCAAGTCCGAGCGAACGTCGCCGGGAGCAGCAACGCGGCGATCTCCAGCACGACGTCCAGAGGGAGGCGCGCCAGCACCCCGTCTCCGGGCCGGATCACCTGCAGCAGCGCGAGCTTGAAGTCGCAGGTGTAGCGCCGAGAGTCCGGGACGTGCCACACCAGCTGCCCGTCGCCGGCAGCCCCTAAAACCATGCTTGGTCTGGCGTCGGGGTCTAAACCCGGGGCCTGTGGTGGTGGGCAGAGCGCGTCTATGCATCAGACAGAGGAGCGCGGGCACGGGTGCGTATCGTCGGCCCCGCTGTGCGTGCTCGGCGCCTTTCTGCTGGTCGGGCTGTGCGGCATCTCGCTGTGGGCGCCGGCGGCAGAGAGCTGCATTACCGTGTCGCAGGCCAACGTCTTGCTCGCGGCGATGGCGGACTTGCAAGTCGAACTGGGGAGCAGTCGGGGCGCCGGCGCCGGCGCCGCCGACGTGTTGACGCTCGTTCAACAGTTCAACTCGATTTTCACAGGCAACGCCACCGGCGGATAGCAATGCCACCTCTGATTTTCTGCATGTGCATTCCGCGCAAACGAGATGCGGCTGCTTGTGTTCGCAGAACACGCGTGCGACGGAGTCGAAGGCGAGGTTGTGCGGCAGACGCTCGCGCTTCTCGACGTCGGTTCCCTGTGCGCAGCTGCGGCCGTGTCGTCTGCAGCACACGCAGCGGCGAACGGCCACGCAGCGAGGGTCGTGCGCCCCGAGAACAAGATGCCCGGCGAGACGCCGCTACAAAGCCTGCTGCGGCTGCGCCACGCATTCTCGGGCGCGGGCGCGACGTCGGCGATCCAGCGGGGCCGTCCGGTCGCAGAGCGCACGCTCTCCGCCACGGTCCGCGCTGTGTTGCACCCCCGCGCCACAACATTTTTGGTGTTGCGTCGCGGGGCGGGAGTGCTGGTCGCAGTGCAGGGCCGCGTCACAGCTTGGGTCGCCAAATACAGCACAGAGGGCTGCGTGTTGTTCTCGCGGCGAGTCAGGGTCCGCCTCCGAGAAGACTTCCCCGGGCCGCCGACCATCACCCTCGCGGAAAGTGCGGATTCCACGCGCATCTTCTGCGGGCATCTCAGGGCGCCGCCGACGGCGTTCTTCGCCGCAGACGGGACCGGGGCGCCGATGGTGGCGTGCGACGCAACGACTGCACTGGCAGTGGGGCCGTGCTCGCGAGTTTTCGTCGCGCAGCGCAAACGGAAAGAGATACTCGTGCTCGCTGCCGACGGCACCAACATCCTGCGACGAGTTGCATTGCAGCTGCATCTCTCAGCACATTCGCTTGTGGTCTCGACGGACGGGAAGCTTGTGCTGATGGACGCCGGGGCGCGACGAGTTGCGGTTGTAGACGTGGCTTCGCCTCAGGCGCGCTTGCTCCTGAGCGAGCGGCTGCCTCTTTGGTGGGACGAGCGGTCGACGCAGATGGTGGCATGTGCGGCGGGCGGCGTCACGACGCAGACGCTGCAGCAGTAGCGTTTTTACAAAATGCGGGTAACAAACTGTCTGGTGCAGACCTCACACAGGCTCTGCCCTGCGGCTGCTTGCCTCTTCTTACACCCGGAACACCACGTCTCCTCCTCCTCCTCGCCGCACAGCCGCTCTAACACCCCCTTGCATTTCAGCAGCAACTCTTCCCGCGGGTCCACGTCGCTCTCGAGCAGCGCAGTATCCAGCGCACGGAGCGCTTGTCGTATGCTTCGCGTCACACGCTCGCCGGCGCTCTCTTCGACGCCACTCCCGTCCATGCGTGCGCGTGCCTCGTCGGCGCCGCGACTTTAAGCCTGCAATGCGCAGCTCCTCACCGTCGAGTGCTGCTGCTGCTGGCGGCGGCGCCGTCTCGGCGGCGGCGCCGCCCGCGCTCGGCGATCTCCTCGGTGCCCAAGTCGCGCTCCCGGGTCCTGGAATTTGCCGGACGGCAGCCACGTCTCTGCTCGCGCTCCCGGATCCTGGAATTTGCGTGTTGCACCCTTGTCTGCCAAGAGAGCTCCACCGGGCCCCGCGGGCCCCGCGGACCGCGCCGGCGGAAAGACCCCGCGGACCGCGCCGGCACGGGTGGCTGAGGTGGGCGCCACTTTGCGCCCGCTGCGATGGACGTGACAGGGTACTCCTCCCTGACTGCTTCGACAATCTCGCCCTCCTCTTCACCCCCCGCCCCGTTGTCAAAGCCTGCGGGCGTACGCCTCCAAAATGCCTGTTGCTTGTCCCTAATTTCCGCTGGCGAAGGGCCTAATTCCGGCCGCGACGTCAGGGTGATCTTAAACTCGACTCTCCGCTGGAAAAGCAACGCGTCCAGAAACTGTTGCGGGGCCGTCTTCATTCTATCATGACGGGGTGGTAGGCAGTGTCCAAGTGCGCCGGAGGCGTTCCGGGCTGAGCACAGGAAGGCAAGAAACGGTGTCTGATAGCAACAGTAGGCGAAAAAATGGAGGAAGGCTGCCCGCACCGTGTCTATTTGGACTTGGACGCGGGCGACCGCTGCTTCGTCGCCGGCAAGTTCCTCTTCCTGTCGGGCCTCGCCTAGCCCGCGCCAGAGTCGCGCACTGCGTCTCAACTGCGCCTCGTAGAGGGCCCGCACGTCCATTGCAGCCGCAGACAGGTGGTGGCGAAACTCCACGCTGAAAAAGAACCCCAGTGGAGTGGCCCGGACATGTTGGCGGTCTGGCAGAAGCCGGCGAATGGTCAGGAGACTCGCGGGGAAAGCGGTGTGGAACCTCATCTCCTTGTACGATGCGTCCACCCTGTCGCGCCACGCTGTCACGCGTAGGACCCTCTCGGCCTTGGTGCTGAGACCGTGCGTTATGTCTGGCGGCCAGCCCCACGCCTTGGTGTCCTGCGAGGACATCTTGCAGTAGCGTTTGAAAGCTCTGGCGGTCGCGCCAAATGCCGCATTCGCGGTGCCGACCGCCGCAAAATCGGCAAGGTCGGTTCGAGTGTCCAGGATACCGAGCTGACCGAGCGCATCGTGGTCAACAGGGTCGAAGCCCTTTATGCTGTCTGTCAACGTGCGCAGGCGCCGGACCCGTTTATCCGGCGCGTGTTCTCGAATGCGATGAAGCTCGTCGACGGCTCTGCCCAGAGCGCAGTTGGGCGTGCGGTGTGGGCAGTGCACAGACATGTTACCCAGATGCAGGGCCAGTTGTCCAGACTGGGGGTCGATTGAGTCGAAGCTGCCTGGGTCCCCTCTGCGGCGAAGCGTCCCCGCACGCGCTCGTTGGTCGGCGCCACATGCAGTGCACAGTCGCCCGCAGCTCATTCCAACCCCGATCCCATGAATACTTTAAACGGAGTGGGCGCGGGTGACACCGGCGCAGCGCGACTCCCGAATGCACTTGCAGAGTGCAGGCTAACAACGGTAAACCCCCCCTTGCTGCATTTCAAACCCGGTGCCCGGTGCGAAAGGGTCCGGCTCGTCGCCCGTCGTTGCGGCTGCGGCCCAGTACGCAAACGTCCAGCGCGCATTTCGGGCGAGCACCCCGACATCGGCCCGGGTGGAAAATGCGGCCGAATCGCGCCTGGAGGGGTTCTTGGTCGTCTTTGCGGCGTACACAGTTTCCGCGGTGCGTGCGATCTCGACGCACAGAGGGAGGTTGCCGGCGTCGAACCCCCTGGACACCACGCGTCGCTTGAACCCGTGCACACCCTTCGACACGATGAAGCTGCCGCTGACGCCCCGCAGCTTCTGCGTGAAGTCGGAGCCCGACAGCAGGCAGAGCAACACGAAGAAGTGTGGGCCGTGCGTGTCGCCCCACCGGCGGCGGCAGACGTGCGCAAGGGCGCCGATGCGCAGGTACTCCTGGAAGCGGCGGGTGGACCGCTTCCGCGACGGGGCGGTGTCCTTCGGCGGTTTGCACACCGAAGTGACGAACACTTCTCCGACCAGCGGGGTTGCTTCGGCCCACAACAGTGCGATGCACACGGAGTCGGCGTCGATGGAGTTGACGACCACGGTGTCCCCCTGCTGCAGATGCGACCGCACCACTGCAAACATTGCCGTGTCGGCCTCCCCCGAGACAGCCGGCGAAGAACTGCGCACTTCGCCGGCCGCCCCCCCTGCCACCCAGCTCCGCGCCGAGAGCACCCCGTCGCTGCCCATAAACAAGAGCAGTGCATCGCGGGGGGTCGCCGGCGCGACGGCTTGCGGGGCCCACTCCCCGACCCAGGCCGCAACACGGCGGCGAAAGTGCCCGAAGAGGCAGCCAGCGTTCCAGTCGGTGGGCACGGGCGTGTGGTCGCCGATCGGCTCGTCCGCCGGCGGAGGGCAGGCGGTGCGCTTCCGGGCGCGCTCTCCCGCCGCGGCCCGCGCGCGTGCGGTGATGCCCTTGGCCCGCGTCACACGCGGCGCCGCATCGAAACACAGCACGAGCACGCGGGGCCCCCCCCGGTCGAAGAGTGCGCACAGCTTCCGAGTCCACTGCCGGCGGACATCCCGGAAAGTGCGGGCGCCGAAGGGCGACAGCATCACAAACTGCGACATGTCTTGCATCACGACATCGGGGGAAAGCAAGTCGACGTTGTCGCCGGCTGCCGAGCGCCGAGGGGTGCGTGCGGCCGGAGGGCAGTGCGGGCCGGTCAGCAGGTGCTGCTTGACGGCTGCAAATCCCAGGATGCCCATCTTCGGGGACGATGGACGGGCGGCAAGGAGAGCGGGCTGGCTATCGATGCGTCTGCCCCCCGGCGGTCCCAAACAGCCGGGCGACCCCCCCGGTGGCGAGGAGGAACACCTGCCGGTGGTCGCTGCCGCACAGCCCGCCCACCTGCGCCCTCGGCGCCGCACAGAGGGCTGCTGCAGCCGCGTTGAGCAAGATGTTGTCGAGGCAGTTCCCCCCCGCCGAGGTCGGCTCCCCGGGCGAAAGAGCGGCGACCCACCCGGGCACCGAGTGCACGGCCGCGTTGAAGTCTGCGGCGACCACGCAAGGCGGGCCGTCGCGGAGGTCGGCGTCTTGCAGCAGCGCATCTAGCTGCGTGGCGTGGCCGGGGGTGCGCCCGCACCCGCGCGGGGGGACGTGCCCGACGACGACGCGGGTGCCGTTCTGCAATCGGAGCAGCAGCGGGGGGTAGTCGTGGCCCAGGTGGTGCAGCGTGCGCGTGCTGTGCAGCGGGAAGTCGTTCCGCACGAACGCGACGTGCGTCTCTCGCACGTGGCCAGGCCCCCCTGCGGCCGACTGCACTCGTCGAAACGCGCTGCCCAGAGAGCAGCCCACCGCGTCGATGCGCGGCAGGTAAGTCTTGCGTGCGAGCACTTCGGTGAGCAGCACGAGTGGGGCTCGCTGCAGCCGAGCGGCGGCCTGGCGTGGATCCACAGAAGCGCGCAACTTCAGGGTGTTCCAGAACGCAAGCACGGGCGGCGGCGGCGGAGAGGGCGGCGGCGGAGAGGGCGGCGGCGGAGAGGGCGGCGGCGGAGAGGGCGGCGCCAGGGAGAGCATCGCCAGCCGCAGTTCGAGTCGGCGGTCTTGTGCCGCGCACGCGGCGCGGCGCGCAGCTGCCGCCGACGCCATCTCCGGCGGTGTGTGGTTGCCGGGGTTGTGGGCGGGGGGATAAGCCCTGCGCCGCTTGGCGGGAGATGGGGGCCGTGGGCGGAGACGTGTCGGTGGCGCTGTACCTGGGCGTCGTTGCTGCGGTGCTCGCCGTCTACCACCTGGCCCTGCTGCGTTTAACGCCGCCTCCGAGGGCAGGGGCGTGCGCCGGCGATGGCTGAGAGCGAGCTCTACGACAAGTACTCCGCCGCGCACGCATTTGCGCCGGTGGCTCTGATGCTGGTGTGCTTGGCAGCGTCCCCGTTTCTGCTGGGGCTCTGCTGCGAGGGGGCCGCGTCGCGGAACGGGCGCTTCTTGCTGCTGGGGTGTTTTTGGTTCGCGAACACGGTGCACATTGCGGACGAGTTGCTGGAGAACTTCACGACGTTCAGCTTCGAGTCCGCCGCGTCGGTGGTGATGTCGGGGGGCGAGCCGTTCGTGGACTCCTCCCCGGTGATTGGGCAGTGCGCAGATGTTGCGTGGGGGCTTGCTGGCTCCACGGTGGTGCTGATTTCGCTGGAACTTGCGCAGCTCAAGGGGGGGGTCGACTTCGCAGAGGGGCGCAGGTGGTGGCGGGTGGCGCTGTTCACGGTCGGGCTCGCGACGATCTTCACGGCGCTGGCTTTACCGCCGTATCTGCTGAAAGACACGGAGCGTGCGGACCGCGTCTTCGCCGAGGCGCTGCGCTACAACTCGTACGTGGCCTCACCCGTGCTCGTCTTCGTGTGCACGGCCTGGCTGTGGGGCTAGGAGACGGCGCAGCGCTCGGGATCCCCGGGGGCGCCCGAGGCGGTGGGGTGCCAGTTTTCAAGCGTGAACTCGAGCAGCGTTACCGCGGTTTGCGTTGCGGGGTCCTCCAGAACGTGCTTTGCGGTGTCGGTGGCGAAGTGCCGGGCTTCGCGGGCGCATCGCTCCCCCTCCGGGTGCTGCGGGAACAGGGCGCTGCGCAACGTGGCGACGCCGACGCCGCCGAGCAGGAAAGCGGGGTCGACCCCTTTCGCGCCACACAGCGACCATGTTTGCGCCGCGGCGGGCAAGAGGGCTGCTTCGCCGAAGAGAAGGGGGGCGACCCTTTGCAGGAGGTGCTTCGAGGGGGGGGCGTCGTCCCCTTCCCCGCACCGTTCCCAGAACCCGAGCCCCAAAAAGTGCGTCCACGCTTTCTGCTGCGGGATGTGGTGGCCGAAGCAGCTGCAGTACGCGGCCTTCGCCACCACCAACAGGTTGTCCTGCGCGGCGAAAATCCTCGCCAGGTGCGCACCGGCGCCGGCGCCGGTCAGCAGCGGGACGCGGTCCCTCAGCACTCCGTAGAGGGCGTCCACGGCAACCAAAAGGTCGATGGCGCGATTGGGGGAGGCGACCTCGTCCACGACAAAGCGCTGCCCCTCCTGGTAAAACAGCAAATGCTTGAGCGCGGCGCTGGAGACCGAGTCCCGCAGCATCTTGTGCAGGACGGTGGGCGCAGCAGCGCCCTCTCCGGCGGAAGGGGCCCCGCGGTACGGGGTGCGCAGGGACAGCCAGCCCTCGTGCGTCGGGTTTGCTCTGTGCCGCGCGCACGTCTTTCCGAATTCCTCTGCGGTGACGCCGCCGCCGCCGACCGCGCGCGCTTCGTGGAGCAGGGCCCTCTTGAAGACCGTCCCGCAGTGGTAATCCGACAGCAGCATCTCGTGCTCCTTGTGCAATTTCCCGCTGTCCACGAGCAGCAGCGCCAGGTCGCGCCGCTCCGCCGGCGGCATTGCGAGGAGCCAGTGGACGCCTGCCCGCAGCGGGCTGGCGGGCCCGCGCCGCTTGCAGTGGCGTGCCACGAGGAACGCGGCACACGGCGAGATGCCCTCGCACAGAAGCAGAGCGAGCGCGACCGGACGGAGAGGCACCCGGTCGCCGCCCTTGTATTCCCAGCCAACTCCGGCGAGCAGAAGCGGCTTCTTGTCGATCGCGCTCTGCAGTCGGCCGAAGTCGCCCGAGCGTATGTGCGCGCACAGCCCGCGCTGCTCCACCTCGTCCCGTGCCCGCGCGCCTAAGACCACCGGGTCGCGGCGCCGGCGCTTGGCGCTCCCGCCGACGAGCCCCTCGGCGAGTTCGCGGAGGCAGCCCAGGCCCACGGGACGGGGCACCCATTCGCGCTGGTCGGCGCGGGGGGCGTCGTAGAAGGCGGCGAGCCCGTCGGCGAACGCAGCGCCGTCGGCCCCCTGCAGGTACTCGAGGCCGAACTCGGTGCAAACAGCAGCTGCGATTGCGCCCTTCGCGTCCTCTCCCAGCTGCCGGCGCATCGCGCTGCCGCCCGCGGCCAAGGCCGTCGCACCGGCCACCGCCCGGTGGAGACGGTAGTAGGCGGGCCCCGAGCAGACAGCTTGTTTGCACTTGTCGAGCGCGTCGTGTGCAGTCGAGGCCTGCATGGCAGCCGTGCGTGTCTGCAGGCGTTGCGCCGGGGCTTTAAGTCCGGCCGCGCAGAGTATCATCTGCTGCGATGGGCGGGCCGCCACAGCAGGACGCGGGGTCGGACGGGCCGCAGGACGCGGTGATTTTCGGGGTCGCGTGCACAATCACGCACGACCTGGCTCAGAAGCCCGGGAGCCAGTCCATGCTCATCACCGGGCCGGAGTTGCGCACCGCAGCCGCGCAGCTCGTGGGGGCTCCTATCTTGGTGGAGCACTGCGGCGACGCCGCGGGGGTGGTGCAGGCGGCGTGGGTGCCGGAGAGCGGCGACAAGATCTACATCGTCGCCCGCACGTCGTCGGCGCTGTCGGACGAGGGGCGCTTTGCGAGCAAGGTGCTGCTGCGGAGCGGTTCGTGGATGCAGGGGCTGTCCGTCGGGCACGTCTGCCTGGTGAACCGCGACACCGGGCAGGTGGTGCAGAAGCAGATCCGCGAACTATCCGTGTGCGGGCGGGGGTTGCTCGAAGGCACCCGCATCTTGCACACATGCGCAATTCGGTCGGGGGGCTATAAACCGAACCTGCAGGCGGTTGCACAGCTGCATTCGGTGCTCATGGCCATCGACGAAAAGAACAGCCCCGCCACCGCCACCGCCGCCGCCTCGGGCGCCCCCGCCGTCTCCGATCTCCTGAACAAGATCGTCTTGCTGGAGCAGCAGGCGTCGGCGCTGCGCGAGCAGAACGTGGCGCAGAACTCCAGCGTCTCCACGCTGGTGTCCGGGGCGGTGGCCGCTGCCGTGGAGAACCAGAAGAGCATCGACGGGTTCTTGGCTGCGATCCAGACGGGAGCCGACGGCGACAAGCACGACACTTTCTTGCAGGGCGCCCAGGGAGACCTGCAGGAGATGATCGTGCTTCTCCAGAGCCGGTGCAGCGCCAGCGGCGGCGGGGCCGGCGGCGGGGCCGGCGGCGGGGCCGCCGCCGGCAACGCCGTGGAGGTCCTCAAGAACCTGGAACACGCGCAGAACCTGATGCTCGCGCTGCAGCAGCGGTTCGAAGCCAAGGACAGCGCGCTGCGGGATGCGGAGAAGCGGGTCGCCGCCATGGAGGGCGAGAAGGAGAACACGGAGCAGCGGCAGATTGCGGCGACGAACCTCGGACACATCCGAGTGCCGGACCTGGTGCCGGTTTCCGCGAGCGCCGCGAGCGCCGCGCGCCCCGCGCGCCCCGCGCGCCCCGCCAGCGTCGCGGGCAACAAGCGCGGGTGCGACTTCTTCGGGGGGGACCTCACGGGGAGCCCGGCGCTGCTGGGGATGTTCGGCGCCCCACTCGGCAAGAGGGTGTGCTTGAGGAACCCGGCGAGTGCTTAAAGGGGCGCTGCCGCCGCTCGCACAGGATGGACTCCGTGCTTGCAAACGAGCGCAGGGGGTGCCAGCTGCGCGACGTCCTCGCACGCCTCGAGCCCTTGTGGGAGAAGGCCCGCGGCGAGCACGCGGAGAGCGCCGCGCAGACAGACGCGGTGTTCGTTCTGCACGCATGCCAAAAGGCCGTTGCACTCTGCCCGAAGCAGCTCCGTTACGCCGACGCGGATGCGTGCCTGCAGACTGTGTGCGGGCGCGCCGTGCGCCTGGAGAGGGTGGAGGGAGCGGCAGGCCGCGTTTGGGCGTGGCTGGGCGCCCCCGGGCACCTGTCCCCGCTGAAGATGCAGGCGCCGCAGCCCACGCCCGCCGACTGCGCTGCTGCGCTGCGCGACACGCTCGCCTAATCGAACGCCCTACACAGCAAGCCCCTCCTCCGCCGCTACAAGCGCCGCCAGAGCGCACTCGACACTCTCGGCCCGCACGAGCAGCATGTGGGGACCCACACCCCACCAGCTCGGCGTGTCGAACGCGCCGGGAGCGGGGTCCGGGACGAGCTCGGCGCACGCCTGCGCCACCGACTTCTCGCGCAGCGCAGTGTCGCCCTCGGGCCACGAGGCACGCAGCGGCCACTCGCCACTCGCGTCGTCGCGCCCCAGCAGCAGGGCGAGGGTGCCCAGGGCGAGCCGGTCCCCCCCCCCCCCCTGCGTGGCAGCCTCCCGCAGCAGCGCGGCGGGGTCGAGGTCGCACACCGCGTCCACCTCCGGCAGCAGGTGCGGGGCGACGTCGGCAGCTGCGCTGCGTGCAGCAGCGTCCCCGCCCATTGCTTCGCTGCCGCCGCCCGGATTCTCCGCGCGCTCGAAGCGTGCGAATGCAGCCCGCTCGGAGAGAGTCAGCACTCGGGCAGTCAGCACGCGGTGCCAGCGCTGCTTGAGGAGGCGGGCGTGGCTGGCGGGCAGCGCGCCGAGTTTGGCTTGGAGCCGCCCCGCCAGGGCCGCCAGGCGGCGCGCGCCGGGGGGCGCCGTGCTTGCGACGACGCGGGCGTGCATTGCGGATGCGGCGTGCACTGCCTCGAGAAAGTCGTCGCGCAGGGCCAGGACACGGTCGACGTCGACCGTGTCGGGGGCCTGCCCGATAAGTCGTTGCCGGAGCATCTGCAGGATCCGGACGGGCGCTCCCGAGTAGCCGGAAGGGGGTTCTTCGCGCAGGTGGCGCCACCCGAGCGCAAGCGGGGGCGTCGTCGTCTTCGGGGCGCGCGAACGCAGCGCGGAAATCAGCAGGTGCAAGGTCCACGGCTCGAGCAGTTCGGGGCGCATCCCCGGCCGCTCCTGCAGCACGCATGCCGGGGTGCGCGGAGTGGAGCAGGCCGGCGCGTCGAATGCTGCCACGCGGTCGCGGAGAGCCTGCATGTGCAACACACAACTCCGCCGCGATGCCCGACTTTGGCTGCGCAGACGTTGCCTCGGGCTTGGCGCTTCGCGATATTACCCGCGTGTGCATGTGGCGCTACGACCCGGCCAGCCCCGTGCCGTCCCGTGCCGTCCCGTGCCGTCCCGTGCCGTCCCGTGCTGACCCGTGCCGACCCGTGCCGTCCCGGTGCGCGCCGCGATCCCGCCGCGATCCCGCCGCGATCCCGCGACGCTGCCCGCGACGCCGCCTGCTGACCCGGCCGGCCCCCAGGCCCGTCCCGTGTCCGTGTCCGTGCTCGTGCCCGTCCCGTGCCGTCCCGTGCCGT
>Ga0114997_10002932_pt1 | contig 13556 bp, 11 predicted proteins | sample ArcticOcean_MG_C_2_FD_87045 | JGI IMG/M metagenome (GOLD analysis project Ga0114997, IMG submission 87045) | Marine microbial communities from western Arctic Ocean - ArcticOcean_MG_CB4_136 | ecosystem: Environmental > Aquatic > Marine > Oceanic | place: Arctic Ocean: Canada Basin | collected... | reverse complement strand
TTCAATTGAAACTCTAGTCACAGCTTCAGTTCCAGTATTTAAAATTCTAACTTTATAATCTACTAATTTAAGATCTTTTAAATATTTTGAATATTTATTTAGTCGATCTACATTTTGTCTAATCGCATTATCTAAGGCATTTACTGGTCCATTACCCTGTCCTTCACAAATAATTTTTTCACCATCAACTTCTAATTGGGCTTTTGCTAATGAAATAATTTCACCAGTTGAGTTTTTTTTAACTGAAACGTCATATTCTTGTATTAAAATATACCTTGGTATTTCACCTATAATTCTTCTAGCCAGCAACTCGAATGAGGCATCTGCACCATCATAACTATATCCTATAAATTCTCTATCTTTTACTTCTTCTAGGAGTTTTTTAATTTTAGGATCATTTTCTTCTATTTCAATTCCAATAGTTTTTAACCTTGAAATAATATTCGATTTACCTGATTGATCTGAAACAACAATATTTCTAGAATTACCAACCTCTTCAGGATTTATATGTTCATATGTTTTTGGGTCTTTTTGAACAGCAGAAACATGTAGTCCTCCTTTATGAGAAAATGCAGCAGCACCAACATAAGGCAAATGCTTGTTTGGTTTTCTATTTAAAATTTCATCTAAAAGTCTGGAACATTGAGTTAAATTTTTAATATTTTTATGTTTAATCTGTATTTCAAATTTAGATGAAAAATCCTTCTTTAAAAAAAAAGTAGGAATTAAAGACATTAAATTAGCATTACCACATCTTTCACCAAGACCATTAATAGTTCCTTGAACCTGTCTTACACCAGCCCACACAGCTGCTAATGAATTTGCTACTGCGTTACCTGTATCGTTATGAGCATGAATACCCAGATTTTCTCCAGGTATAGTTTTAGATACTTCTGTAATTATCTTGGTAATTTCATGTGGTAAAGTTCCACCATTAGTATCACATAAGACTATCCATCGTGCACCTTGGTCAAAAGCTGCTTTAAGACAAGATAGTGCATATTTTGGATTAGCCTTGTACCCATCAAAGAAATGTTCCGCATCAAACATAAACTCTTTTTTTTTTTTAATAAAGTGTTTTGCACTTTCGCTTATATTTTCTAAATTTTCCTCATTAGAAATACCTAATGCAATATCGACATGAAAATCCCAAGATTTACCTACCAAACAAACTGCTGGGGTGTTTGAGTTTAAAAGTGCAGATAGCCCAGGATCATTCTCAGCACTACGACCAGTTTTTTTGGTCATACCAAATGATGTTAGTTTTGCATTAGTAAATGTATGTTTTTTTTGAAAAAAATCAGTATCGGTAGGATTTGCTCCAGGCCATCCTCCTTCTATATAATCTACACCTAAATTATCCAAAGCAGAAGCGACTTTTATTTTATCATCTACAGAAAAATCCACTCCTTGAGTTTGTGCTCCATCTCTCAATGTTGTGTCAAATATATAAAGTCGTTCTTTGCTCATTTAAGTTTCCAAATTGTTTTACCATCTTTATCTTCTATTAAAACACCTTTATCCAAAAGCTCCATTCTTATTTTATCAGCTTTCATATAATCTTTATCTTCCCTTGCTTTATTTCTTAGTTCAATCTTTATTAAAATGTCTTCCTCACTAATTAATAACTTTTTCTTTTTAATAGATAACCACTCCTCTTTAGTTTTGCTTAAAATACCTATAAAATTACAAGCTAAAACAAATAGACTTTTATCGTTATTGTTACCTTTTAATGCTTTTTCATATAGTTGATGTAAGTTTGCTATATAGCCTGGTGTATTTAAATCATCATACAATGGGGATAAAATATCATCATTAAGTGAAGTTTTTTTATCAATTGGTAAATAAACTTCATACCATTTTTGAATGGTATTTTGACAATCATGTAAAAGTTTTTCATTCCAATCAAGGGGTTGCTTGTAATGAGCACTCATAAGAGCAAGTTTTAGAACTTGGCCATCAATATTTTCTTTAAAATCTTTGATTCTTAATATGTTGCCAGTTGATTTAGCCATTTTTTCATTCGACATGGTTATAAAAGCATTATGTATCCAATAATTTGAAAAAGATTTGGTATTATTTGCACATCTTGACTGAGCTATTTCATTTTCATGATGAGGAAAAAGCAAATCAATACCTCCCCCATGTATATCAAATGTAGCTCCAAGATATTTTTTTGACATAGCAGAACATTCTAAATGCCAACCAGGTCTTCCTTTCCCCCAAGGAGAGTTCCAAAATGGTTCTTCAATAGATGAGGGTTTCCACAAAATAAAATCTTGAGCATTTTTTTTATTTTTTGAAACTTCTACTCTTGATCCAGCTATTAAGTCTTCCAATTTTTTATTTGATAATTTTCCATAGTCTTCAAATTTATTTATTTCAAAATAAACATGATTATTTTTTTCATAAGCAAAACCTTTTGTTATTAAGGATGAAATCATCTCAATCATTAAGTCAATATGATCTGTCGCTTTTGGCTGTTGACTGGGTTCATCTAATTCTAAATATTTACAATCATCATTAAAATCTTCAATTATATTACTCGTCAACTCTGATATTGAAATTTTTTTATCCTTTGCAAATTTTATTATTTTATCATCTACATCTGTAATGTTTCTCACATAATTTACTGAGCTATTTCCATATTTTGATTTTAAAACTTTGAATAAAATGTCAAATATAACCAGAGGCCTTGCGTTACCAATATGTGGATTATCATAAACTGTTGGGCCACACACATACATTCCAATTTTTTCTTTATGTATAGGAATAAATTTCTCTTTTTTATTCTTTAAGTTATTTGTTAAATAAATATCTTTATTCATAGATCTAGAATTATACTTTAATTATAGGTTTGTGAATCTATAAGATTAGCTGGGAATCTTACAAACTGGAATAGGTTGCATTTTATGCAAGTTACCCTCTCTTATTTTTTCGTATTTTTCTCTATTTATTGAATTAATATTTTTCATAGCTTCCTCTAGCTCTTCATATTTAAGACCTAATTGACCTTCATCAGTTCTTCCGTCATCCCACAAACCATCAGTTGGCGCTGCTTCAATTATTTCTTTTAATATATTAAGTTCTTTACCTATTTCCCAAACTTCTGTTTTATTACAGTCAGCAATCGGAGATATGTCCACTCCACCATCACCATATTTAGTATAAAAGCCTACTCCAAAATCTTCAACTTTATTACCAGTACCAACTACAATCCCCTTGCGTGCAGCAGCTACCTGATAGAGAGTTGTCATTCTAAGTCTTGCTCTTGAGTTGGCCATTCCTAAATCATTATTAAATTTTGATAATCTATTCTGAAATGTTTCAAATAACTTATCTAAATCTATAGTGTGTGCTTCAACATTATTAAAATTTTTAACAAGCCACTCTTGGTGTTTAAGGCTTAAGTTGTGCTGAGATGATTTTTGTTTAATTGGCATTGACAAAACTATTGTTTTTAATCCGGTCATAGCACTTAATGTGCTTGAAACTGAAGAATCTATTCCACCAGAAATTCCTATAACTAAAGATTCAGCCTTACTTGGCATCATCTCAGTATAATTTTTAATCCAATTAGTTATGAATTGTGCTTTTTCTAAAGGTTTCATTACTTTAAAATTTAAACGAAATTGTATTTAATACAATCTATTAAGATGCCGCTTTAATGTTATTTTTTGAATATGTGGTGTTTTTTTTAATTTCATCAGAAATTAAAAATGCTAACTCTAAAGCTTGATTAGCATTTAGTCTTGGGTCACAGTGTGTATGATATCTATCTGATAAATCTTGATCAGATATTTTTTGAGCACCCCCTGTGCATTCAGTTACATCTTGTCCAGTCATTTCTATATGCAAACCTCCTGCATAACTTCCTTCACTTTGATGGCATTCAAAAACATTTTTAACTTCTTTAACAACATTATTAAATGGACGAGTTTTATATCCAGAAGTAGCTTTTATTGTATTACCATGCATCGGGTCACATGACCAAATTACATTTAAGCCTTCTTTTTTTATAGATCTAATTAATTTTGGCAGATGTTTTTCAACATTCTCACAGCCAAATCTTGAAATTAATGTAATCTTACCTTTTTCATTATTAGGATTAATTCTATTACATAAATTAATTAAATCTTCACTTTTTAAGGTGGGACCACATTTAATTCCAATAGGGTTTTCAATACCCCGGCAAAACTCAACATGTCCACCATCTAATTGTCTAGTTCTATCACCTATCCAAACAAAATGAGCAGAGGTAGCGTGGTGCTCACCAGTTGTAGAATCTACTCTTGCCATTGCTTGTTCAAATGGAAGTAATAAAGCTTCATGCGAGGTCCAAAAGTTTACAGTTTTTAATCTTCTGTTAAAATCTGAGTTAATTCCACATGCATCCATAAATGCTAGCGCATCAGCAATCTTATCTTCTAATTCTTTAAATTTTTTCCCTGCAGGTGTTTTTTTAATAAAACCTAAATTCCAAGTATGAACTTTTTTAAGATCAGCAAATCCACCATGAGAAAAAGCTCTTATAAGATTAAGAGTTGAGGCTGATTGAGAGTATGCTTTAAAAAGTCTCTTTGGATCTGGTGCCCTTGATTTTTTGTTAAATTCCATTCCATTAATATTGTCTCCTAAATAACTAGGTAGCTCTTCACCATCAATATTTTCAACAGGTGAACTTCTTGGTTTAGAAAATTGTCCAGCTATTCTGCCTAATTTAATTACAGGAACAGATGCAGAATAAGTTAGCACTAAAGACATTTGTAGTATCAATTTAAATGTATCTCTAATGTTATCAGGATGAAACTCTGCAAAACTTTCCGCACAATCTCCACCTTGTAATAAAAATGCTTTTCCATCAACAACTTGAGCTAGCTGTTCTTTTAAATGTCTTGTCTCACCTGCAAAGACTAAGGGTGGAAAATTATTAATTTTACTAAGAACTCCATCCAGTTCTTTTTTATCCGGATAATCCGGAATATGCTTTACAGGATAATTTCTCCAACTATTTATTTTCCAATTTTTCATATTCAACCTAGGAGTGTTCTAGCAGAGTTTAATAATTATTCAACTGTAACAGATTTTGCTAAATTTCTTGGCTTATCAATATCATAGCCTTTTTTAAGAGCAGAATAGTACGCTAATTTTTGCAAAGGAATTGTTAATAAAAATGGGAGTAAGTCATCGTTAGTGTTTTCAACCTCAATGGTCTCCCAAATATTCTCTGAAACAACTTCATTTTTACTTTTATTGGTGATCAATAAAACTTTTGCACCTCTGGCTATAACTTCCTGCATATTTGAAATAGTTTTTGGATAATAATTATCTCTTGGAGCTAAAACTACTACTGGAATTCCGTCTTCAATTAAAGCTAAAGGGCCATGTTTCATCTCACCAGCTGGGTACCCTTCAGCATGAACGTAGGCTAACTCTTTTAATTTAAGGGCACCTTCCAGGGCTATAGGATAAGAAAATCCTCTTCCTAAAAACATTGACCCTTTAGCATCAGTAAAAGTACTTGAAACTGTTTGAATTTTATTTTCAGTCAACAAGGTTTCTTTAACTAGTTTTGGTAATTTCTTTAAATCTTTAATTTTATTTACATACTTATCTTTATCTAAATCTTTTCTTGAAAAAGCTAATTTTAATACCAAAATATATAAAACAAGCATTTGTCCCAGGAAAGCTTTTGTTGATGCTACACCAATTTCTGGTCCACAATGAATTGGCAATACAAAGTTTGAGTCTCTTGCAATAGAGCTCTCAACAACATTAACTACACAGCAAGTTTTCATATCATTCTTATTACATAGGTCTAAAGCAGCATATGTATCTGCAGTTTCACCAGACTGAGAAACAAAAATATATAAATTATCTTTTTTAAATCTATTATTTCGATATCTAAACTCTGAAGCAATATCAATTGTAACGTCTAATTTTGTTAACCCTTCAAACCAATATTTTGCCATTAGACATGAGTGGTATGCAGTCCCGCATCCTATTAGAGTTATGGAAGAAATTTCTTTTAAATCCCAAGGGAAATTATAAATATTGATATCATTATTAATACTATCTATATATTCCTTGATACAATTTTTTAATGTTGTTGGCTGCTCCTCAATTTCCTTTGCCATAAAATGTTTAAAATCACCTTTTTCATAATTTTGTTCATCTGTAGACAATTCTAAAACTTTTTTATTAACTTTAGTTCCATTTTCGTCAAAAAATTCAACTTGATCTTTTTTTATAATACAAAACTCACCATCATTTAAATATGAGATCTTGTTAGTCATTGATTTTAAAGCATAGGAATCGGATCCTAAATAATTTTCATTAGGCCCATACCCTACTGCTAGTGGAGAGCCCCTTCTAGCACCAACAATTAAATTTGGTTGATCTTTAAAAATTATACCTAAAGCAAAACTACCATGAAGTTTTTTAAGCATTTTTATTACCGAGTTTTCTAAACTATCTTTCTTTAAATATTCTGTAATTAAATGAACAATTACTTCCGTGTCTGTTTGAGATTTAAATACGTGACCCTTGCCAATTAGATATTTTTTTAAAATTGTAGAATTTTCAATAATCCCATTGTGCACAATTGAAACATTTTCTGAAGAATGTGGATGCGCATTAATAGTATTTGGTATACCGTGCGTTGCCCATCTAACATGCCCAATGCCTACAGATCCCAGCATATTTTTAATAGCTAAATTTTTTTCTAAGTTATCTACGCGTCCTTCAGATTTAACTTCATTAATAACTCCATCTGACAAGGTAGCTATTCCAGCTGAGTCATACCCTCTGTATTCTAATTTTTTTAATGAATTTATAATTGCTGAAGAAACCGGTTTGTTGCTAGTGATGCCTATAATTCCACACATAAACTATTTCTTTTTTCTTTTATAATTTTGTATTTCAACTTGATTTGCTCTAGTTAAGGTTAAAGTTTTTTTTCTAACATTTCTTGTGATTACAGATCCCGCACCAATAATACTATTCTCATTAATTGTAATTGGTGCAACTAAAGATGAGTTAGAACCTATAAAAACATTATTTTTTATTTTTGTTTTACTTTTATTAACGCCATCATAATTGCAAGTAATTGTTCCTGCTCCAATGTTAACATCTTTTCCTATTTCACTGTCTCCAATATAAGATAGATGGTTAACTTTTGATTTTCTGCCAATTGTACTTTTTTTTACCTCTACAAAATTTCCTATTTTAGAACCCACCTCTAAAACTGTACCTGGTCTTAATCTTGCATAAGGTCCCACTTCAACTTTATTATTAATCTTACAATCTTCTAGATGTGAAAATGAGTTTATTGTTACATTGTTTCCAATTTTAACTTTTACTCCAATAACTACGTACGGATTAATAGTTACATTTTTACCAATTTTTGTATCCTCAGAAAAAAAAATTGTTTCTGGGCCAATCATTTTAACTCCAAGTTTAATAAACTTATTTCTTAGTTTTGTTTGAATTTTTTGTGAATTTATTTGTTTCATCTGTAAAAATCTTTATAGTAAGAATTAAGATAGCTTAATTCACAAATTATTTCTTAAAAATACTTTATTAATGACTCAAAAATATACAATCTTGTTTGATTTAGATGGCACATTGGTTGATACCGCCCCTGATTTAATGAATGCGCACAATCATGTAATGAAAAAATATGGTTATCCGACTAAATCTACAGAAGATATTCGAAATCTTGTAGGGCAAGGTGCAGGTGCAATGATTGGAAGATCTATTTGGGGACAAGCAAAAAAAGAATTTGGGAAAATAGATAATCAAAAAATAAAGGCTGAAATGGTTAAGGAATTTGTCAGTTATTATGGAAATAATATTATTAATGAAAGTACTCTTATTAATGGTGTCAAAGGATTTTTAAAATGGAGCAAGGAAAAAAAAATTTCTATGGCAGTTTGTACTAATAAACAAGAACACTTGGCTATTGATCTTTTAAAAAAAATTGGAATTTATGATTATTTTGAATATGTTGCGGGACACGATACTTTTGATGTTTGCAAACCTGACCCTAGACACTTAACTAATATTATTGAAATCTTGGACGGTGATATAAAAAAATCCTTAATGTTTGGTGATAGTGAATCTGATGCAAATGCAGCTAAGTCTGCTTCAATTCCTTTAATTTTACTAGAAAATGGTTATACTGAAAAAAATACTAACGAAATATATCATAATCATCTAATAAAAGACTTTATTGGTGTTGAAAAAATCGTTTCTACCTACTTAAAAGATTGATTTAGTTTTTTTTCTTACTATTAATACCCCATAGAAAAATAAGGAAACATTTTGATTTCACATAAAGTTAAAGTTTACCCATCTAAAATTAATTTAGCTAAAAAAAATCAATTAGCTTGGAAAATTGCAGAGATAGCTTCTGATAATGCTAAATTAGATAAATATTCAATAGAAATGGTTATCAATAGAATAATTGATAATGCTTCTGTTGCAGTTGCTTCTTTGAATAGAAAAGCAGTTATCTCATCGAGAGAAATGGCCCTTAAGCATCCTAGAAAAAATGGCGCAACAGTATTTGGTATTGACCCAAAGTTGAAATTTGATTGTGAGTGGGCTGCTTGGGCTAATGGAACCGCAGTTAGAGAACTTGACTTTCATGATACTTTTTTAGCAGCAGACTACAGTCATCCAGGTGATAATATTCCACCATTACTAAGTGTTGCTCAACAAACTAAAAAAAGTGGTTTAGATCTTTTAAGAGGAATTATTACGGCATATGAAGTTCAGGTGAATTTAGTAAAAGGTATCTGCCTTCATAAACATAGAATTGATCACATTGCTCACTTGGGACCTAGTGTTGCTGCTGGCTTAGGTACTATGCTCAAACTAAGTACTGAAACAATATATCAATCTATTCAACAAGCATTACATACAACTATATCAACTAGACAATCCCGAAAAGGTGAAATTTCTAGCTGGAAAGCTTTTGCGCCTGCTCACGCAGGCAAACTTGCTATTGAAGCGGTTGATAGATCAATGCGAGGAGAAGGTGCACCAAGTCCAATCTACGAAGGAGAAGATAGTGTTATTGCTAAAATCTTAGATGGTAAAAAAGCTTTATACAGTGTTCCTTTACCAAAAAAAGGTGAAAACAAAAAAGCTATTCTAGAAACTTATACTAAGGAGTACTCTGCTGAGTACCAAGCTCAAGCATTGATTGATATTGCTAAAAAATTAAATAAAAAAATATCAAATCTAAATCAAATTAAAAAAATTGATTTATACACTAGTCATCATACACATAACGTAATTGGTACAGGTGCAAACGACCCTCAAAAAATGGATCCAAATGCAAGTCGAGAAACTTTAGATCATTCTATCATGTATATTTTTGCAGTGGCACTTGAAGACGCTGATTGGCACCATGTTAAATCATATAGTAAGCAAAGAGCTAATAGAAAAAGTACTATAAAAATTTGGAAATCCATTACTACATTTGAAGATAAAAAATGGACTAAAAAATATCATGACCCCAATCCAAAAAATAAATCATTTGGTGCAAAAGTTGTAGTTACTTTAAATAATGGTAAAAAGATCACAGAACAATTAGATAGAGCAGATGCTCACCCCTATGGAGCACGTCCATTTAAAAGAGAAAATTATATAAATAAGTTTTTAACCTTAACGGATAGCATTTTAGATAAAAAAGAAAGTGCTCGTTTCTTAAAAGTTGTACAAAACCTTAAAAATTTAAAAGCTGGGGAATTAAATAAATTAAACATTCAGGTTAAAAGAAGCCAAATAAAGAAAAATACAAAACAAGGAATTTTTTAGTGCATTTTGTAGATAAAGAACCTAGTCAAAAAAGAGCTGACTTTGTCAGTAAACTAAAATCAAATAAAATTTTAAGAGTTCCAGGTGCTTACAATCCTTTAACAGCAAAACTAATTGAAGAAATTGGTTATGACGCTGTTTATGTATCTGGTGGAGTTATGGCTAATGATTTGGGATTTCCAGATATAGGTTTGACTACACTACAAGATGTTAGTACTAGATCTTATTTAATATCAAGAGTTACAAGTTTACCCACAATTGTTGATATAGATACTGGATTTAAGTCTTGCAAAGAGACTATTCAAACTTTTGAAGAGTTTGGAATATCAGCAGTACACTTGGAAGATCAAGTAGAAAGAAAAAGATGTGGTCACCTAGATAACAAAGAATTAATTTCAACCGAAGCAATGGTTAAGAAAATTAAAGAATGTGTTACTGCTAAACAAGATGAAAATTTTAAAATTATAGCAAGATCTGACGCTAAGGGTGTTGAAGGTATAGATAAAATGATTGATAGATGTAAAGCTTATGTCGATGCAGGTGCTGAAATTATTTTTCCAGAAGCCCTACAAGATGAAAAAGATTTTGAAAAAGTTAGAAAAGAACTCTCTTGTTATCTCTTGGCTAACATGACTGAATTTGGAAAATCCAAACTATTTAATTATAAAGAATTAGAAAATTTTGGCTACAATATAGTAATTTATCCTGTAACCACACAAAGATTAGCAATGAAAAATGTTGAAGATGGGCTTAGAGACATTTTTGCAAATGGACATCAGAACAATATTATTGATAAAATGCAGACTAGAAAAAGACTTTATGAGTTAGTCGAGTATGAAAAATATAACTCTTTAGATGAAAAAATTTATAACTTTAGTACGGATGGGCATGAATAATGAGTGATGATATCAAAAAAGGGTTACTAGGTATAGTAGTTGATGAGACTGAAATTTCAAAAGTTATGCCCGAAATTAACTCTCTAACTTACAGAGGTTATGCAGCTCAAGATTTGTGTGCTAGATGTGATTTTGAAGAAGTTGCCTATTTAATCTTAAATAAAGAACTCCCTAATAAAAAACAACTAAAAGAATTTAAAAAAGAATTATCTAAAGAAATAACTTTATCAAAAAATTTAATAAATATTTTAAAGCAGATTCCTAAAAAATCTCACCCTATGGATGTTGCAAGAACTGCAGTCAGTGTTATGGGTCTTGAGGATAAGGAGACTAAAGATAACTCACCAAAGGCAAATTTAAGAAAGGCAATTAGAATTTTTGCAAAAACACCTACTGCATTAGCTGCTTTTTATAGACTTAGAAAAGGAAAAAAGATTATAACTCCAAAGAAAAAATTTAATTTTTCTGAAAACTTTTTTCATATGTGTTTTGGGAAAGTCCCTAATAAGGAGATTGTTAAAGCCTTTGATGTTTCTTTAATTTTATACGCAGAACATAGTTTTAACGTGTCAACTTTCACAGCTCGAACAATTACTAGTAGTTTGTCAGATATTCATGGTGCAATTACAGGCGCAATTGCAAGTCTAAAAGGCCCCCTTCATGGTGGTGCTAATGAAGAAGTAATGCACATGATGAAAAAAATTAAAAAACCTGAGAATGCACTAAAGTGGATTACTAAAGCTTTGAAGAACAAAGATGTGGTAATGGGATTTGGACATAGGGTTTATAAAAGTGGAGACTCAAGAGTTCCTACAATGAGAGAGTATTTTAAAAGAGTAGCAATTATAAAAAAAGATAGAATATTTGAAAAAATTTACGACATCGTTGAAAAAGTAATGATCAAAGAAAAAAATATTTATCCAAATGTAGACTACCCGACTGGTCCTACTTACCACTTAATGGGATTTGATACTGATTTCTTTACTCCTATATTTGTAATATCAAGGATCACTGGATGGTCAGCTCACATAATGGAACAACATGCTGCTAATAAATTAATTCGACCTTTAGCTAGCTACAAAGGTAGTAAACATAGAAAAGTGATACAATTAAATCAAAGATAAAGATTAATTTTTTTCTATTTTTGCGAACCGTGCAGAAATAATTTCAGACTTAAGATTGTTATCGTTAACAAATTCATCGATTGCTCTTTTAACACCTGGTGCATAAGATAAATTATAATCATCGCAGAGAATTGTTCCATTTTTATCTAATACAGGTTTAGAATAATTAAGGTCATTTTTAACAGTTTCATATGCATGACCACCATCTAAAAAAACATAATCTATTTTAGACATATCTATTTTTTGTAATAACTTATTTGAGTTTCCTTTAATCAAGTGAGCATTATTTTCAAACTTTTTTAGAAGATTTGATACTGCCTCTATAGAGTATGGATCTTGTCTTAGAATATATTCAAAATAGATTTTTTTTAATGGATTTATAAACTTTGTATTAGGAATAATTTCATCTATATTTTCAGCATTTTCTCCAAATAAATCTACGCCTATGTATTTAAAATCCTCTTTATGAATGCTATAAAGAAGCTCACAAACATTTCTTGCTGTTACACCATGAAAAACACCTATTTCCAGAAAATTTTTAGGCTTCTTGGAAGCTATCTCATTTAGAAATTCTTCACCAATACCTCTTTGTTTAAGACTTGTCTTTCTAAAGTATTTTTTATATTTCAAAAGATTAACTAAATGCTTCTGTCCAAGTTCCTTGAGTAGATGCTTTAGAATATTCAGTTGAACGACCTTCAAAGAAATTCATGTGCTCTACTGCATTTAACATGGTATCTAGCCAAGTAAGTGGGTTTTTATCCACTTTATAGATTGGGTCTAAACCTAGTTGCGATAACCTTCTATTTGCAATAAATCTTATGTATAGTTTTACATCTTGCGCTGTAAGACCTTCCATGGGACCCATTTCAAAAGCTAAATCAATAAAAGCATCTTCATGCTCAATGATTGTTCTGCATGCTTTATAAAGTTCTTTCTTTAGTTCAGGATTCCAGATTTCTGGGTTTTCATGAATAAACTCTTTAAACAGTCTAATCATAGAATTACAGTGAAGAGTTTCATCTCTTACTGACCAAGTAACAATCTGTCCCATTCCTTTCATTTTATTATGTCTTGGAAAGTTAAGTAAGATTGCAAAGCTTGCAAATAATTGTAAGCCTTCAGTGAATGCACTAAATACAGCTACTGTTAATGCAATATCTTTTTTTGAACTCATATCAAAATTTTGCATATAATCGTATTTATCTTTCATCTCTTTATACTTCATGAATGCAGAATATTCTGATTCAGGCATTCCAATGGTATCAAGTAAATGAGAGTAAGCAGCTATGTGAACTGTTTCCATTGAAGCAAAAGCAGTCATCATCATCAAAACTTCTGTTGGTTTGAATACAGTTGTATAATGTCTTAAATAGCAATTTTGAACCTCAACATCAGCTTGAGTGAAAAATCTAAAAATTTGTGTTAATAAATTTTTTTCAGACTGTGTTAAATTTTTTTGCCAATCTCTAACATCATCACCAAGTGGTACTTCTTCTGGTAGCCAGTGAATTCTTTGTTGTGTTAACCACGCATCATAACACCATGGATATCTAAATGGTTTGTAAACTGGGTTTTCAACTAATAGTCCCATTTTTTGTGGTTGAACTATTTCATTTTTTTCTGGTTGAATAATTTTAGTATTCATTTTTTCTACTGACATGATAGGCACTCCTCGTATTCTGGTTGTTCAGTTGTTTGTGGTTTT
>Ga0114997_10002931_pt1 | contig 13563 bp, 15 predicted proteins | sample ArcticOcean_MG_C_2_FD_87045 | JGI IMG/M metagenome (GOLD analysis project Ga0114997, IMG submission 87045) | Marine microbial communities from western Arctic Ocean - ArcticOcean_MG_CB4_136 | ecosystem: Environmental > Aquatic > Marine > Oceanic | place: Arctic Ocean: Canada Basin | collected... | reverse complement strand
TATCCACGCGCACTGCACCCCATGATACGAACCCATCCGGAATCTAAACGTCGCGCACTTTATGTGAATCCGAGTTTTACGACCCGCATCGAAGGCCTCTCAAAACAAGAAAGCGACGCGTTGCTGGCAATGCTTTACCAACATCAACAACGGCCCGAGTTTCAAGTCAGGTTTAATTGGAGTCGAAACGCAATTGCTCTCTGGGACAATCGCTGTACTCACCATTTTGCGATGTGGGATTACTGGCCCGAGGAAAGAAAAGGTCACCGGGTTACAATTAAAGGCGAACGGCCTTATCTAGAAGCGACTAAAGAGGGTTCGGCGCCTGAGAACCTGCGGCTTTCCAGACAACTCTAGGATACTGCTTATTCACCCACCGCATTCAACCAGCTTCTTGAGTCAGCGTTTCCCTGCAAGCCTTCTCCTACGAACCTCAATTTCAACTTTCCCCGCTAATACCGTAACTAAAAAAGTTGCAGCACGACCATTGCTAAGCCTACAAATGACACGAACCAGCAGAGTGGCCTGATCCAAGGCCATCCGAATGCGTATACCACAGCATGAGCAACCCGAGCATAAAAAAACAGACTCGCACCAAGAGCGGTTTGATCATTGGACACGCCAGCTGCATGAGCAATAAGCACAACAATCCCAAACATCACCAGGTTTTCCTGCAAATTCGCAGTTAGTCGTTGTAAGCGCTTGCGCAGGACTGTGGGCTCAGTCAGATTATCGCGGCTGCCTGCTTGTGCGGGCAATCCGTTTTGGCCAATTGCGACTAACGCTTGCGCGATTATGATGACAAAAAACAAGATCGTGCTGTTTAGAAGCATTAACAATTCGGTAGACATATTTTGTTTTCTCTAATTATTAGTTTTGGCGTAAATTCACTGCCGAGTGGGACCTATCAATCAAGTTTGATTCCGAGTGTAACCGTTACTACAAGGAGAATAGTCATTTTAGCAGGGATCTTAGGCCAGTAGGCAGAGTATCGAAACAGGTCGGATGGATTTGTTTCAGGAAAGAGCGCGTAATAAACAGTCAATGTTGATTGTTTAATCAGCTTTTTTTCACAGTGCTATTGCAGGTGCCGTCACCGGACAAATGTCGTGACAGAAGTCGTAAGGGGCAAACATGTTAGAAGAATTATTTGGGCTAAAAGGAGAAGTATTCACCACCGGCTGCACAGACTGGGCTTATGGGCTGAAGGACAAGGACGTAGCTCAGGTAACGAGTAATGTCATCGATCGTTTTAGCCAACCACCCAAAAAACGTTAGCAGCTTCGAACGCAAAGCCAGCACCCTCGGCAACCCTTTACCTGTCGCCTAGCATTCGGTCCCCACGCCGGACGTAAGGCCTGACGTTACAAACAGTTTGGGTACGAACCGAGCAGCGTACACGCACCGGTGACCGCCGCGTTCAGACAGCGTCTGAATTCAATGGCCAAATCGAACGTTTTCCTCTGCACAATGCTCATCGGCCGCTTTGGCCTCTGGATGACGCAGCCAATTATTGAAGAAGACCTGCTGAATGTAGGTACCTGCGCGTAATTAAGGTCATATCCTTGTCCCCTGACAAATAAAGTGTGGCTGCCCGGCTCGACCGAGCAAGTAGATAATCGCAGGAGGGGTTGTTTAGGGATGTAGGAGAAGGATTAAGGTTGTGTAAGCATTCACCATACATGACTCTTGTTCGGAAAATGAGGTTTATGCTTCCTATCTTCCGATAGCGGTTCAACAGGGTGGCGAAGGTTGGGCTGTAGTTGCTATGTCTGAAGCTTGGGATCAACATGTGGGCTTTGGTAGAGCTAGGTTGGCGGTAGATAGGCCCTAGATGTCAAATCTAAACTGCGGCTTCCAGTGCAAGTATTTACGCACCTAATCGCTATCAGTCCCAGACATCTGTGCCATTTTTTTCCACTTCTAGCAGCTGATTAAGGTCGTGACTAAGCACCTTCTCCACATGTAGTTGCATCATATGCCTGTCAGGCGCATTAAACTTTTCAATTTCGGCCGCAAGACGTTCAGCTGAGGGTGAAGTGCCGCGCCCGAACCTTGTTAAGAAACCCTCGGTAAATCGATGCAATAGTTCGGCATCCTGCTTTATCTCGATGTGACCTCGCAGTGTTACCTGACGACCAATATCTTGCGGATCCCATATGCAGAAGGACGCTGCCGGGTTTCGTCGCCAGGCATGGTATTTGGCGTGGTTCCTAGTCGATGTAACTGTAATAACGTTATCAACTAGCACATAGAGCATGACAGCTGACACTGGTTGGTTATCCTTAGTTACCCAGGAGACTACTGAATGGCTAGCTTTTTCTATAAGTTCAATAACAGCTGAGTCATCAAGAACAAATGGACTGATATTACGCCTTGCGAACCAGGCTGGTCTATTAGGTTTATCTTTCATAGTCCCTTGTTCCATATAAGACAAGAAGAGTAAGCAACTTTAAGCGAGCAGCTAGTGACATTGGTTGCGCGAGTTGGATCCTGAGAATCCAGCTCTGTCCCCAGAGTGAGTCGGACTATTTTTAGCTGTTCCTGCGGTTGATCTGATGTCTTTGAACACCCAGCCACAACCAGAAAGGAGAAACAACAAAGTATCACCAGATCGCATCCCGGTCACTTCATAAGATTTAGACTTCAGCTCGAGAGTGCATGGAGGTCAATCCGCCATCCACCACAAGTTGCTGACCCGTCACCAGGGTTGAGTCGTCACTCGCTAAAAACAATGCCATATTACCAATATCTTCGGGTTCACCGGATCGCCCAATTGGATGGGTGGCTGCCAATCGTGGACGCATCACGTCTCGAATATCTTCATTGCTCCCAATCGCTTCCTCTTCGATCATCGGAGCAAAAATTGGTGTGGCGATACCTCCGGGACAAATACAGTTCACTCGAACGTTAAACGCACTCAACTCCAGGCCCACCGACCGCGTTAATCCAATAACACCGGCTTTGATACCAGAGTACACATGCGGCCCCAGCCCTCCCTGAATGCCAGCCACACTTGCCGTACTGATAATAGAACCTGATCCCTGGGGTTTCATCACGCGGGCAGCGTGTTTCATGCCAAGTACAACGCCGGTGAACATGGCACCGACTGTCGCATCATAGGCATCCCCCATATCTGTCTGATCTATCTCGCCACTAACACCACCGAAACCTGCATTGTTAAAGATGCAATCAAGTCGACCAAATCGATCCACTGCGAGTTTCACCAACGCTTCAACATCAGACTCACTGGAGACATCTGTATGCTGGTAGATCACAGCATCGCCCAATTCATTAGCGATGGCATTGCCCTGATCATCCTGAAGATCAGCAATGACAACTTTTGCACCTTCACGAGCAAACAGTCGAACGGTCCCTTCACCGATGCCACTTGAACCGCCCGTTATGACAGCAACTTTTCCAGCTAAACGTCCCATCTTCACTTACCCCTTTACTAACAAATCCATAGTCATCACCAAACCAACAAACATATTGCAGCACAACCACCACCAATTAAAGGTGCAACAGCTAGCCAACCCTAAAACATTCGTGGATAGACAGCCAAATCAACTTTGCGCGGAATAAAAATCTTTTCAGTGATCAACTCGGGCGCCTGTAAGGCGCCGATTCCAGCTTATCGATCAACACAAGAATTAGTAGCACTTTGCTGTTCTCGAAGCGCGCGAGTAAGGTCGCGTATTAACTTCCACCTTCCGCCTTTGTAGCCATTCTGAGCAACCTTAGCTTTTCCTTCTTTCGTGATTAGTTCGGTCGATTTCTTCCACGGTTGCCATTGCTGGATCATTACTGGCTGCTGCGCTCGACGCTACGGTGTCCACCCGTTCGCCATCTTTTTTCTCCATTATTTTGGTTTTTGTATCTTCGTTTTCCTCGGAACCAGGTAGGGCCTAAGCGGTACTCATAATTTCTTAACAGGAGGGGATTTAGTGCCGGAAAGACGACCCAACCACCGTTTTAATCTACTGTTTCTAGTCGCCTGTAGGCTGTTTTGAGTATCAAGGTATACCGAAAGTATACCGACGGTTGCTCTACCCTGTTTACGGACAAAATTAGAGACCGGGGAGCCGCAAAGCTACCATCAATATTCTTATGTACCTCCCCACACACACCAGAAGCCCATTTTAAAAATAGCAGGGTAGACAGTTGGTAACGCCCGTCTACACGCGTTCTTCAGCGTTATAAGAGAATAAAAACCTATTTAAAACAACAGGTTATATTATCTTTTGTTTGGACCCAGAGGGTCCTACAGTGGCGCACACGCTCCTTGTTTTCGCTAGTCTCCTTCTGACATCACAGTGTCCATTAGCTTGAGGACACATTGGCCATGTTCTGGTGAGCCTTTGGTTAGACCCATGTCGCCTCCAGAAATCTAGCAGTCAGACGTATGAGGCAGGTTATTGGTCGCGGTATGCGTAGCCCTGACGCTGAATGCCAAGTTCTTATATTTGATCAGCGTTGGAAACAAGTAGAAGCATTTGTTCCAAAACGCTTTATTGAAGGCTGGTAGCGAGTCCGAAGGGTGGAATGGACGACAAATGAGGTTGAGAAAGATTCTGCAGTTTTAAGTCTAGTTAACGTCTAGTAGATGGTGATGCTCTGAAAGCTTTCATTAAGTCAGACGCAGCGGCTTAGGAAATCTAAGCCGCTTTTTTTCAGACAAATTGTTTTAGACTGACCTTTTCCGACTATTTATAAATCGGCAAGTACAATGTTAATGTTCATTGTGTGTACGGACCGAATGCCTGCTACCTCTCTCTGGAATGTCAAAAATGCCTTGGATGGATTGCTCGTTGCAAGCAGCGTTTCGAGGTTTGCTGCGCCAGCGAAAGCTATGTGTGTGACTTCACTAGTCGCGCCTCCTTGAACTCTCCACAGACCCCAAGCACCATCAACTAGGCCGTTCTTGGTTTGTGCAGCCATCAGTTTTTTATAGGCTTTTACGTAAGCTGCTTCATCTGACACATTAGTTTGCCAAACGGTGTACACGGTATCCTTCGTGTAGTCTCCACCTGTTGCCAGAGTGCGCACTAGTTGTTGAGACTGCCATTCAACACTCTTAGACAGCGTGTTGAAGGTATCAGCCCAGGCGCGACACTCTCTGAGTGCACCAAATGTTGACGACATATCTGCGGCGTCAGCAAAGTTCCAGATAACGGAATGCGTTGTTTCGTCTGCACCGTTATAATTTTCGTTCATAATGCGTATAGCGGTGGGTAGGTTTTTTCTGCAATCAGACTGGGCAAATTTAGTAAATGCTGCAGCTACACTGGACTGGTCTTTTGTAGAAAGTTGGAAAATCGTTGCGAACTCAGGAACTGAAGTTTCTTCAGCGAGTGCGACGTTAGCGTTTAGCCCTGTGAAGGCCAAGAGGCACAACATTAGTTTTTTCATTATTTTCATCCTCTATATTATCTTTATCGTAACCTGTTGGACGAAATATAGACACGAGTGTCGGAAAACAACCCAAACTTCCTGAATAAGGAAAATTATCAGATTTTAGGGTATCATAGTTTTTAGTTATCACTAAATCTGCTAGACCGTAAAGTTTAATTGCAATAGAACGCAAGCAGAAAAAAACGTTCGCCCGTTAAAAAAACTAAGAGGTTAGCCCTGTATCGGCCTAGAGTCGCTAGAGCTTAGGACAGGGCGCTACACAGAGGTCATCATGGAGAAATCAGGCATAGCTCGTGGCAATATCGCTCGCCAAGCTAATAAAAAGTTGCGCCGGCAACGAATTCTTGACCTTGCCGTGCGCCTAATCGCGTCAGATGGGTTAGAGGGCTTTACGATAAACCGGCTTGCCAGCGAGGCGGGGGTATCAACACCAACGATTCACAACCTATTTGGAAAAAAAAATGACATCATTAAAGAGTTGGTTTCGAATTTAATTCAACATATGGGTGGCTTGGCCGTTAAATCCCCCCCTATCGACCCTATTGAAAACGCAAAGTTTTTTATCGGTAATATCATTGCTGAATACGAGAAAAATACGGATTTTTTTCGCGTCGCACTTATGTCGGCAGAGCAATTAGGACTGTTTCATCCTGAATTACCGAATGGACTCCATCAGCAAGCACAGCAAGTGGCAAGACCGAGGAAAGAGTGGTACGAGAGCGGGTTGCTACTCGGTAATATCGAACCCAGCGTAATTATGAAAAGAGTTCACAACAGCAACCGGCTTGGGCGACTTGATTGGGCTAGCGGCTACATTGACTTGAATCAAATGCGCCAGCAGGTTTTACAGAGCATATTTTTGGCCTACGCGTCTGATGCTAGCCCCGAGTATCACGTCAGGCTGTGTGAAGAAATAAGCAGCCTCAACAGCCAATAAGTCATATCACCATCACGAAAGTCTTTAGGTTACATGGTTGCAACGCGGGCTAAGTGAACCGTTCGCCTGCTGGGATAAGCGTCTCGGGCGTAGCAAATCGATCACCGTGCTGAAAGACGAGCGCCGTGCACCGAGCCCTATTAAGCCTCGTACTCGAACAGGAATATCTTACTCAGCAGCATTTTTATAACCACAGCCTGAGTACTCGAGTCAGCATCAGTAAGTAACTGTGACAGTGACCTGGTCACTGTAAGCCCCTTGGGCCGCCGGTTGCGCTGACGGCACGCTACCATAGGCAGTAAGGGTTTGAGAGACGCCAGTTCCGGTAAGCGCCACACCTGTAGAAGCGGTATTTCCCCATACCGTGCCGCGAGCGTCATCTGAATAAACTTGATAGACCAGATACTTTCCCGCTCCAGCAGTCATTCGGCGAACTGGCGCGGCGGCCGAACCCGAACCGGCGGAAGCACCAGCGTTCATAGTGATCAGGGCCGCTGCGCCTGAGGTGCAGGTCGTAACTACCGTGGCCGTGGTTTCAAGGTCGGCCGACGCATTGGCGACAATACCATTATAGGTTCCGAAAGCCATTGGATTGGAGTCGATAGTGCAGGAATGCCCAACCGATGCGCTAACGTTCATGGTTGAAGTCGCTGTGTCAGCGTAGGTAGAGTCGCTAAAAGCAGCAAAGCCGAGTGCTATGGCCGATACGGTCGCGAGTTTAAGCGTGCTTTGGTTGAATCTCGATTTTATAACTCTTTCCTTTTATTAAAAAATGCAGTTTTCTGCACGCCGATTAGATTGCTCAAAGCTCCTTAATACTAGTCAATAATTTACGGGTCATGGAATGCAGTCCCTGTTGTGTCAAATAAGGCAGCGAATGCATTTTTACACGCATTTACATGTTAGTTGTAGACCATAAAATTCGGCTGGTTAGAGCGCTGGACTCATAATCGATCGGTCGTAGGTTCAAGCCCTGCTGGGCCCACCATTTTGCATAACGGCCCGAACTTGCCGCTGGAAATTTGGTCAAAAGTCTATCATTTTCAGCGGCAGCGCAAAACAGCTGTTCAAATGTATTTGTCGATCTGAAGCCACCCAGTCAAGCTGGCGTGTGCGGTAGGCAAAATGGACCACCAAACAATAGGGCCCCCGTCAACTCTTTAGAGACACTTTATCAATGAGCTCGCGCAGTGCCTCTACTCAACAATCAGGACATGTTCTGGCCGACCGGCAGTTTCGATACAAACGCCACTGTGCAGAAACGACCCTGCTATACCATCTGGTGGAGCGTCACTGGCCTGATTTCAAGGCCATGCTATCCGCGCGGGGCAAACAACGACCGGGCTACGCGGTCGTGACTTCGATGACTATCTGGCCTGGAGCATAGCTTTCTGCGGGTTCGCTGTGATACCTGCCATCACGAGAAGCTTGTCGCCTTTAGCTTTAAGCGGCGGGGTTTCTGTCAGTCCTGCAGCGCAAGGCGGATGGTCGACCGTACGACACATCTAGTTGACGAGTTCCTAACCAAGCGGCCGATTAGGCAATGGGTGTTCAGCGTGCCATATCCGCTACGCTATCGCTTTGCGACAAACTGGAAGGTGATGAGCCAAGTGCCCACTATCGTCTAACGTGTCATCAGCATCTTCCTCATCAAGCGTGCTCGAATGCCGGTTAAGTTGGGCGCACAGAGCGGTGCGGTCACATTGATTCGACGATTCGGATCCGCCCTAAATCTTAATCCCCACTTTCACATGCTTTATCTGAACGGCATCTATGATGCCACGGGCGACTTGTGGCCCGTCAGACCGCCCACTTGTGAAGATCTGGACGTCACAACCAACGACATTATTTTATTCTTCCAAACCACTTAATGCCTTGAGTCCACTCGTTATTGATGGGTTCATGCCGCCGTATCTACGGCACCATTTTCAGAACGTTGCCGAACGCATGTGGTGCTCTCGACACACCTTCGGCGCTGGGCTGTCAGTCTCTGCTTGCTTGAGTATGGCCATGATTTGACTGTCTGAATATCAGGATTTATTCATGTGGCTCGCCTGCGACCAGGTTACAAGAAAACTCTACACCACTTACGGGAGCCCTTGGATTCACAAAGATCTTCGTGATGCGGGCGAGGCTTGTAGCGTTCATCGTGTGGCTAGGCTTATACGAGAAAACAAGATTAGGGCCAAAATAGGCTACAAGCTGCGTCATATGAAGGGAGGCAAGCTAGATAGCATTGCTGGCAATATTCTAGATCGTAACTTTAATCCTGATATGCCGAACCTACGCTGGTTGAGTGACATTACTTATGTGCGAACTTACGAAGAGTTTTTGTCTGTGGCTGCAGTAATAGACATTTTTTCGCTGCGCATAGTTATTTGGGCGATGGATAAAAACATTGATCGACATTCTTTGAACCACGTCAATCTGTTTTTTTTATGGTTTTTAGTCGCTTTTGTTCGATTTTTCATCGTTTTTTTATGATTGTCCATGTTACAGATTTAACTAATCAACAACTTTAACTTAATGTCAATTTTAATGTACCAACAAATTTTATAGGATAATAAATTTAATATACTATAAAATCTGTTGACTATCTGAGACTTGGGAATTATTATCAGCTTCGCACCGATTCAGATCAGTTCGATGATGACGTCACTAACTATGTTTTGCAGAAAACTGCATTTTTAAATAAAAGGAACAAAACATGAAAAATAAACTTAATCAAAGCAAGCTTAAGCTTGCGATCGTATCGGCTATGTTAGTTGGCTCCGCTGGTTTTAGCGCCGCTAGCTACGCTGGTTCCACTATGGAGGTTACTACACTGGTTGGAGAGGCCTGCCTCGTAAGCATAGCAACCACAATGAGTTTTGACGCGTATGCACCTCTCACTACCCACAGCGGAACAGCTTTAACGAAAGACAGCACCATAGCAGCGCATTGCACTCTAAACACAACTGCGACTATCTCTTTGAATGTAGGTTTAAACCCCGTTTCTGCGGAAAATACAGCAACTCCAGCACGCCGGATGTCCAACGGAGCAACTGGTCTACTAGCGTATAATCTTTATAGGGATCCAGGACACACCACCATATGGGGTGCTGGCCCTGGCAATGGTTCTGCGTATACAGGAACTGGTATCTCTTCGGATGTCCTCATATTTGGTAAGATCGGGAGCGGCCTAGTTGTACCCAATGGTAACTATACCGATACCGTAACTGTATCCATCGATTTAGGATAATGAAGCGAGTATTTATACAGGCCGCTTGCGGCCTGTTTTTATTATTGACTGGCGTCAGTGTCGTGAGTGCTGGCTCTATCGGGGTAACCCCGGTGCGTGTGACCTTATCCGCCAGCCAGCAGGTGACCACAGTCACTGTGCGCAATCCCAGCACCAAGCCGATGTCGATGCAATTGGAGGTGATGAACTGGTCACAGCAGGAGGGTGAGGATGTTTTCACTCCCACCCGAGAAGTACTGGTCAACCCACCCATTTTTACTGTGCCAGCTGATGGCTCACAGTTGCTCCGGGTCGGACTGCGGCGCGCGCCTGATGCGCAGCGCGAGCTGTCTTATCGACTTTTTCTGCAGGAATTGCCAGCCCCGATCAGTTCTGATTTTCAGGGGATGCAGATGTTGATGCGCGTCAGCCTACCAGTGTTTATTTTACCCCAGGTCGAAGCAAAACCATTATTGCGCTGGCAGGTGGCCCGGACCCAGCAAGGTACCCTAAAGGTTAGCCTAACCAACGATGGTAGCGCCCATATCAAAATCACAAATTTGAAATTGTCGATGTCCAGTAACGTGCAACCTTGGGTAAGCCAAGGGTCTTTTAAGTATGTGCTACCTGACCAGAGCCACGACTGGATCGTGTCGGCTAACTCGGATTACCTGCCGCCGCCAGGCACAGCCTTACAGCTTATTGCGCAGACGAATGCCGGTGACATTGAGGCTGAAGTGATGACTGAACCTTGACGTGCACCAGGCAAGGATCTTTGCTCATAAGACTAATGCCTTCAAGTATCTAAATGCACGCCTACTTCTGCTGGCTATGCTGACGCTAACACCTCCAGCGACGCTGGCGGAAGACGCGGCGCTTGCTGCAGACGAAGTATTTATGATGGTGCTTATCAACGATCAAACACAAGGCACCGTCATTATACTGCGCAGCAACGATCGTCTGTTTGCTGGGTCTAATGATCTGCGGCGCTGGCGCTTGCGCTTGCCGGATACTACCCCTCTTACCCACTACGGCGAAGACTTCTTCGCGCTTGATGCGCTGGAAGGTCTGTCGTACAAATTTGATGCACCCACGCAAGCGCTTAAGATTCAAGCGCCCCCAAGCTTATTTGATGCTACGCTGCTAAAAGGGGCGACTATTGATTTCAGTGAACTCCCCCCAGTGTCTTCCGGTGGCTTTCTTAATTACGATGTGTCTGCCAATCATGCGCAAGGGCGAACAACGAGCAGCGGGCTGCTGGAACTGGGCGGGTTCGGCGGCTGGGGTGCCGGCCAAACCCGTATTTTGGCGCGGGACCTGGACGGGCATGTTAGCGCCATCCGTCTGGATACCACCTGGACGCGCGACCAGCCGCTGCAAATGACCAGCCTACGATTTGGCGATGTGATCAGCGGTACAAGCAGTTTGGGGGGGGGTACTCGCTTGGGCGGCGTGCAGTGGGCAACCAATTTTTCCACCCAGCCTAATTTCATCTCTTTCCCGCTGCCAGGGATCTCTGGCGAAGCGTCACTGCCCTCCACAGTGGATCTTTATGTCGGTAATGAATTGCGCATGAGTCGCGAGGTGCCCAGCGGACCGTTCAGTATCCAAGATCTGCCGGTAATGACTGGCCAAGGAGATGCGCGTTTGGTGGTACGGGACATGTTGGGGCGCGAGCAGGTCATAATCCAGCCCTATTTTACTAGCCCCCGCCTACTGCAGCAGGGCTTAGAAGATTATTCTTACGAGTTAGGTTTTGAGCGCAGGAATTTCAGCACCGACAGCAACAACTACGGCCGCCTTGCAGCGGTTGGCACGCATCGCTGGGGGATCACTGAGCAGTTCACCGGGGAAGTTTATGGCAAGCTGCTCGGCCATCAGCAGACCGCAGGGCTGGGCGGCGTGTTGCTGTGGCCGGTGGTCGGTGTGCTGTCCGCCTCCCTCGCCATGAGCCACAGTGAAAAGGGAGTGGGAGGATTGCTGAAGCTTGGATTTCATCGCCAGAGCGGCAATTTTAGTATCGGCGCGAACACCCAGCTAGCCAGCCAGCGCTTTGCGAAGTTGGTGTTGCAGCCCGAACAGCTTGCGCCTCGACAGATAAGCCGGGTGTTTGTCAATCTGGGGACTGCCGTCTATGGCTCCTTCGCAGCGAGTTACGAGTATAAGGCATACAGTGACCGGAATGTGACCAAGAGACTGCTTGCGAGTTATACCAGGAAAATAGGTAGGCTAGGTAGGCTGAGAGTGTCCGTAAATGAGGATTCAGAGATCGCTTTCAACCTAAACTTTTCTGTGCTGTTGGGCAATCGGACTACCGCCAGTTTAAGCACGTCGGCGAGACCAGGCCGCGAGCAGGTAGATTTACAGCTTAGCAGCCGTAAGCCAGAAGGCAGCGGGGTTGGTTATAGTCTAGTTACTGGGATGGGCGACTCAAATTATCGTGAGGCGGTGGTCAGCATGCAAAATCAGATTGGGAGCTATACTTTAGCCGCAGCCCAATCTCAAGGTCAGTCGACATTCCGCGGTAGCGCAAGCGGCGGCATAGCTTTCTTCGGGGGTAGCGCCTTCTTGAGCCGGCGCATCACTGACAGCTTTGCTGTGGTGCAGGTGCCCGGCTATTCCGGCGTGGGCATCTACGCGGACAACCAACTGGTAGCGCGCACCGACGCCAACGGTAGCGCTCTGCTGCCAAGGCTACGCTCGTACCAAAAGAACACGGTGCGCATCGAACAGGCTGATTTACCGTTCGATGCGAAGATCGATGCGGTGCAGCTCGACGCCGTGCCATCTTTCCGCAGTGGCCAGCTGCTGAAGTTTCCAATTAAGCGCTCGCGCGGGGCGCTGCTCACCGTGGTGCTGGAAAGCGGCGAACCTTTACCAGCGGGCGCACAGGCGCAAATTATTGGAGATAACGTTGAACAAAATGAAGTATTCCCCACCGGCTTGAGGGGCGAGGTTTATCTGACCGGGCTGGCGGTGAGCAATCGGCTGAGAGTCACTTGGCGAGAGCAGAGTTGTGAGTTCGTGCTGCCTTTCCCTGAGTCGACCGACCCGCTGCCGCACCTGGGCACTTATATCTGCACGGGAGTAGAACCATGAGAGTATGTATAAGCCTAAAATCCAGCGCCTGCGGAACTTTTCAGCCAGCTCGTTCTGCAGCGGCAAGTACCCTTGCGTGCACCTGCAAACGTAACCTGCTGGTGTCTTGGCTTATCGTAGCCTGTGCGCTAACAGCGCAACAGGGGCATGCGTGCACCCTTAACGTTATAGGGGTGAACTTTGGAAGTTATGATGTGTTCAGTAATTCAGCGCTTGATAGCACCGGCAACATTGACATGAACTGCCCTAACGGCGTTGGGTATTCCATGGCCCTCACTGCGGGCGGCGGGGTCCATACGCAGCGTGTCATGAACAGCGGCGTCCATACGCTCAATTACAACCTTTACACCGCCGCTAACCGCGCTGTCGTGTGGGGCGACGCCACCAGCGGCACCGCTAGAGTAAATGGCACCGGTATCGGTGTGAGCGTAAATCACGCGGTATACGGACGCATCCCCGCCCTCCAAAACGTGCGCGCGGGCAGCTACAGCGACATCATTATTGTAGAGCTAACTTTTTGACAAAATATACGTGAAAAAGTGCGCGTGGGAAGCGGGCAAGCCCATAGATTCATAATACGGCACTGTTGAATGCAGGCGGCAACCATGCAAAGGATTTTTGATTACGAAAAGGAAATTATCCGCTGGCAAACACCACTGACCCAGATGCGCAGAACAACAACCCGTGAAGTGCAGGTCAGGGGAGTGACGATTCCCGCAGGCGCAAAAGTCGCTATGTGTTACCTGTCGGGAAATCGAGATGAGCAAGTTATAGAAAAGGCTTGCAGCCTATTGATTGGTGCCGGAAAGAGGACTCGAACCTCCGACCAATTGCTTACGAAGCAACTGCTCTACCAACTGAGCTATTCCGGCTAGTTACGGGATTATATCCG
>Ga0114997_10002928_pt1 | contig 13573 bp, 14 predicted proteins | sample ArcticOcean_MG_C_2_FD_87045 | JGI IMG/M metagenome (GOLD analysis project Ga0114997, IMG submission 87045) | Marine microbial communities from western Arctic Ocean - ArcticOcean_MG_CB4_136 | ecosystem: Environmental > Aquatic > Marine > Oceanic | place: Arctic Ocean: Canada Basin | collected... | reverse complement strand
TAGCTATTACAGCAAAACCATCAAATGCAGTATTATTATGCAGAGGATTTACTGAGGGAGATCTAATGTCAGAATCACAAATTCTATTTACTGAATTTAAAACAGAAATTTTTTCACTAACTAGTTTTAAAGAAACTTTTTTTATTATACTGATAGCTTCTTTATATTGAATCATTTTAAAGATTTAATGTGTTTTTTATCTTATCTGGAATTCCATCTGGATTAATCCATAAACCATTTTTACCACCAGATTTTACTAGTAATTTTATATTAGTAATTTTTAAATTTGCGTCTACAATTTTTGAAAGATCATAAATAGCTAGTAAAGCTGAATTAACTCCAGATAAAGCTTCCATTTCTACACCTGTTTTAGAATTTGCAGAAACTAAACAGTAAACGATGATTGAATATTTTTTTTCATCAATTTCTGTATGTAAAGAAATATGGTCTAAAGGTAATGGGTGACAAAGAGGTATAAGCTCACTTGTTTTTTTTACACCGTTAATTCCCGCAACTTCTGCAATAGATAGTGGGTCACCTTTGGGCATTTTTTTAGCTTTAATAAGCTCAATGACCTGTGATCCTAGGATTATTTCACCTGTCGCTAATGCTTTTCGATGAGTTATTTCTTTGTTACTAACATCAACCATTCTATAATCTGATGTTAAAAATATCTTATTTAAGGAGTCTGCTAATTTATTATTTTTATTCATTTATTTATTTTTAAACTTAATTTTTTTGCAAAGTCTAAATCCTCAGCAGTATTTATATTAAAAAATGGATCATAATCCTTAAATTTAAATTCTAAATTTTTTATACTATTTGCTTTTGTCCAATCCTGGACTTTTCTAACTTTGTTATTAACTAGGTCATTGTGGAGCTTGTCATAAAGATCTAATGACCACAAACCAAAAATATTATGCTTACGACCGTGTGAACTTGCGCAAAGTATTAGAGATTCCTTTTTTTTTGATTCTTCAATAAATTTTGAAATAACACTTTCAGGAAAAAAAGGAGTATCACAAGGAAAACTAGCAATCCAGGAACAACTAGGAAGATTCTCTTTTGCCCATTTCATTGCTGTAAGTATTCCAACTAAGGGGCCAAGCTGTCCATCAATACAATCTTTAACTGTTATTAAATTATTTTTTTTAAAAAAATCATTATCTTGATTAGTTACTATAATTAGTTTTTCTAAATTTTTTTTTACTTTGTTAACAGTATATTTAATAAGTGCTTTATTATTTAATGTAATAAAAGATTTGTCCTGGCCCATTCTTATTGATTTTCCTCCTGCAAGAATTGCGCCAAGTATATTATGTCCCTGCATAAAAAATTATCATTACCCAAATGTTTTCTTTTTATAAATAGATTTTAGTCTTTTTCTTTTATTAATATACAATTTTATTAAACCAAACAGTGATTCAATTATTAATCTAAAATTGACTGAGCTTTCGCCTCTTTGCCTATTCACAAAATGAGATTCTATTTCAGCAATTTTTAATCTGTTTAAGTATAGCTCTACCAATATTTCAGACAGAATTATAAAGCCATCACCGATATTACCACAGTTTTTAACTATTTTTTTAACAGCTCTTTTTGAATAAATTCTATATCCATTTGTGAGATCATTTATTGGAATTTTTAAAAGAGAGCTAGCTAAACGATTAGCAAGAGATGAAAATATTCTTCTACTAAGACTCCAATTAACTATCTTACTTTTTCTTAAATATCTGCTACCTATTAATAAATCTAAAGATTTTTTCTTAAAATATTTTATATTTCTTGGAAGCTCTTCTGGAGAATGTGAAAAGTCTGCATCTAGTTCAATGAAAATTTCTATACTTTTGTCTTTTAGTAATTTCTTAAGACCAAAAAGTACAGCCGACCCCCTACCTAATTTTTTTTTTCTATGAATATATTTTACCTTTAATTTTTTTTTTTTAATTAAATTTTATGTTTTTTTTTGTAAAGAATCATCAACAATTATAATTGAAGAATTTTTAACTTTTTTTTTAATTGCTTTAGCTATATTGATGATATTACTTTCTTCATTATAAGCAGGTATGACTATTCCAATTTTTTTTTTCATCATATTTTTTCAGTTATTTTAGATACATAATTTTCATTACTAAATATATAATTATGTTGATAAAAATATAAAAAAATGTTAGATCGTACCCATGGCAAAAACTGCTCTAATAACAGGAATTACTGGTCAAGATGGATCTTATCTTGCTGAATTTTTGCTTTCAAAAGGATATGAAGTTCATGGAATCATTAGAAGAGTAGCGCTTGAAGATGAAACTCATAGACTTTGGCGAATTAGAAATATTTTAAATGATATTACTTTACATGCGGGATCTCTAGAAAGTTACTCAAGTCTTTTTAAAATTGTACAAAAAATAAAACCGGATGAAGTTTATCATTTAGCAGCACAAAGCTATGTTGCCTATTCATTTGAAGATGAATTTTCTACTCTCAATACAAATATAAATGGTACTCACTATATATTGTCTGCTGTAAAAGAATTTGCTCCCAGTATAAAATTTTATTTTGCAAGCTCATCAGAAATGTTTGGTAAAGTAGCCCAGATTCCTCAGAATGAAAATACTCCATTTCACCCTCGGTCATCATATGCAATATCAAAAGTAGCTGGTTTTCACCTGTCACGAAATTATAGGGAAGCTTACAATTTGCATGCCTCAAATGGAATATTGTTTAATCACGAATCGCCAAGAAGAGGTTTTGAATTTGTAACAAGAAAAATATCATTTTCTGCTGCTAGAATAAAAAAAGGTTTGCAAAAAAACTTTAAATTAGGAAATATGAAGTCTAAAAGAGACTGGGGTCATGCGAAAGATTATGTTAAAGCAATGCACGCAATGGTTCAGCAAAAAGAGCCAAGTGATTATGTTGTGGGCACAGGTAAAGAGCACTCAGTAGAAGATTTTACTGTAAAAGCATTTGAACATGTTGGTCTAAACTATAAAGATTATTTAGTTATTGATCAGAATTTAAAAAGACCTGCAGAAGTAGATACTCTATTAGCAGATAATTCAAAAGCTAAAAAGATATTAGACTGGAAGCCTGAGGTTTCATTTGATGAACTAGTAAAAGGTATGGTTGAGTCTGATCTGGAGTACGTTACCAAATTTAAATATTAAAATTTAAGTTTTTTGTTTTTTCCATTAAGTATTTGAAGCTCTCAGCAGCAATTTTATCTCTTTCAAGAACAGAATCTCTTAAACTTTTACCATATAAAGAAACAAGACCTTTGCCATCCGTATGTGTTTTATAAATCAAGATTGGTTTTCCTTCTTCATTCTTCTTCAGTTCTTTTTGTAATGATAATATTTTACTTTTCTTAAAATAGTATAAGAAATATGAAATCCATAAATCATCATATAAAAAAAGTTCTTTATAATCTTTTATTAACATGTCATAAAATTTTTTTATCCCATTTAAATTGTTCGTATTTATCGCAAAGCCGTCAGCTCCTTGGCCTATCCCAAAATTTCCTAAAGGATGAACATAAAAACTATATGAATTATTTGGTTCCATTGAATAAAAATTAAAAAATTTTTTTATCATATAGTCTTCATAAATATTATCATCATCTGCTAAAATAATTAGTGCATCTTTTTCTATTTTACTTAAAGATCCTAATAATTTAGTTCCTGGTCCACAATCTTCACATCTTGTAATCTCAACAATATTATTATCAAACTTGGGTATCTGATCATCTCTAACTATTTCATTAAAACGATTATATTTATACGGTATATTTATAAATATTTTATCAGGCTTATGAGATTGTTTTAATAAAGAGTCTACAGATTTACTTAAACTCTTAATTCTTTGTGGAATTGTAGTCATCGAAACATAGATCATTTTTTTTCACACACAGCAACAGAGCACCCATTACACCATTCTCTATACTGTTCAATTAAAATTTCTGTATCCATTTCTAAAGGTTTAAATAACGCAATCTTAAGATTTTTTGAATAAGATTTTTCATCAAAATTACCATCAAATTTAATTGATGTTTCTTCTGCGGGAGATACAAGTATTTTATTTTCCATTTTTTATACTCAAAATATTTTTTGCAACCTCTATTTTGCTAAATTGATACTTGTATTTGTTTCCATACCATAAAGCCAATTTTTGATTTTTCTCATAATTTTTATTTAGACTCTCAATTTTTTGAATTATTGATTTTGAATTTGGTTCACACATAAAGTCATCTGGCATAAATTCTTTTGCAGTTTCGTTGTCAGAACAAGTAATTGGTACCGCTCCACATATCGCTGCTTCTATCATGGGAAGGCCAATTCCCTCAGCCATGGAAGTTAAAAATACATATTTTGTAGAATTATATAATTTGCTTAATTTTTCGTCTGAAATATAACCTAGATAATTTCCAAAGCCAGGGTTTTCGCTGCCACAAATATTTAAATTATTTTCCTCTTTAATACTCTCAATGGTTTCACGCACTAAATTAAATCTTTTTACAGGATCGTTAGCTCTACCAACAAATAAAAACATATTATTTTTTTTTATATTTTCTTCGTAACATACATCTTTTCTTGGATTATAAATAACATGCAGTTTTCTATCCAAAAACTGGGCCAGATCTTTTTTTACTTTAAAACTAATTACAGTTACGGCATCAGCTTTTATTAAATAAGTACTTACGAGTAATTTAGTTTGATTCGTTATATTTGCCCCCATATGCCAGGGAATATCTAATAAATTTAATATTAAAAATGTTTTTTTATTTTTATTTTTTAAAGAAATGGCTTCCTTATATCCTCTAGGATCATTGGCAAAAATGATATCTGGATTATTGTTAGATATTACATGACCTAATTGATTAAAACCTTCTTTTATTAATTGACTAAAAGGTAACATTCCAAAAACTGCAATTTTCATATTTATAAAAGTTATGGTGGGCCCACCAGGATTCGAACCTGGGACCAATACATTATGAGTGTACTGCTCTAACCAGCTGAGCTACAGGCCCTTGTTAATGAGTCAATGTTTACAGTGATTTTTATATTGTTTCAAGTTTAGAAATTTAACTAAACAATTATGTTTATCTATGAGGTGCTTTAGTTAAAACTATAAATATACATAAACTTAGTCTTTCTTCTGCTATTGCATAATTCTTAGTTTCTAGTTATATCTATTTACTTGATAAAGTGTTCAAAAAATGAACAATGCATCAGCTTTGTAAAGTTATGAAAACCCTTAAAAATAAAATTATTGAAAAAGAAAATAATAAAATATACTTAACATAAATGAGCAAAATATTAATTACAGGTGGACAAGGCTTTCTAGGAAAAAGAACTGCTGAAATTCTTTCGGAAATGGGAAATGAAGTTATATGTTTTGATATAGCCCCATTTAAGAAAACTGAAGATAAAAATTTATCTTATAAAAAAGCTTTAGGAAGTATTTTAAATCCTTATGAAATTGATAGAGCCATGCGCGGTTGTGAAATAGTTATTCATTTTGCAGCGCTCGTCGGTGTAAAAATTACTGAAAAGAAAAGCTTAGATTGTTTACATATCAATATTCAGGGAACTTCAAATGTTCTTGATGCTGCAGTAAAAAATAAAGTTAAAAAAATAATATTTTCTTCGTCCTCAGAAGTTTATGGGGAGCAAAAAACATTTCCAATATTTGAAAATGCTGATTTAACCCCTAAATCAAATTATGGTATTAGTAAAATAGTAGGTGAAGAATATGTAAAAGCCTACAATAAATTGTATGACATAAAATTTAATATATGTAGATTCTTTAATTTATATGGTCCTGGTCAAAAAGAAGATTTTGTAATACCAAAATTCGCCGGACATATTAAAAGAAATGAAACCATCAAGGTCTATGGAGATGGAAAACAAATACGTTCTTATTGTTATATTGATGATGCGGTTAATGGGATCGTTAGTATCCTTAAACAAGGGGAAGATAATACCATTTACAATGTTGGAAACGATTTAGAACCCATTTCTGTAATTGACCTTGCAAATAAAATGGTATTGGTTTCTAAAAAAAAAATAAAAATTGAAAAAATACCATTTGAACAAAGTGATCGAGGATCAAATAGAGAGATTTATAGAAGGGAACCAAGTGTAGTAAAATTAAAAAAACAAACCGGATACATTCCAAAAGTTGGTTTAGAATCTGGTATAAAAGAGATTTTAACTAAAATTTAATTTAATTTTTTCTGTATGTTCCTGTTAATGAATCTTTAATTGATTCTATAGCTTGTTTTCTAGATTTAGTATCTAGTATTTTTTTACTTAATTCTTCATTATCCAAAAATTTATAAATTTCACCTAATAAGTTATAAATTTTTTCACTTTTCTCAAATTCTAATGTTATTAATAAAAAATCTATTGCTACATAATATAATTTATTTATATAATAAATCTTACTTCTCAAAAATAAGTATTCTGCATTTTTTAAAAATTCTTGCCCTAGTTTTGAGAGCTCAAATTCTGCTTGATCTATTTTATTTAACTTTATTAAATTTTCAATCTCTGTAAGTTTATTTTCTTTCATAATTAATCTTTTTAAAAATATCATCCTGGATATAATTTTTGTAAATTTTCCACCAAGATTTACATTCTTCTCTTTTTTTTTCTACTTGATTTTCATCTAATTTCGTAATTATTTTTTTGGCATCATTCCATTTATCAATTTTTATAAATGGGTTGTTTGGGAATAAACGATCATAATATTTATATGCGTTTTCTACTATCGGAATACATTCGCACTCCAAGGATTCATACAATCTATACGTTTCGGGATGGACAAAGCCATTCGGGCAAGGTGCAAAAATAGTGGAAGATAATATTTCGCTCATTTCATTAACCTCTAGAATTTTTTCATTAAAATTTTGTGTTTTGTAGGAAAATGAAGGTTTTATATTAGAAAGCTGAAATAATAAATCGTGTCTGCTTGATTTGTGTGGAGTGCCAATAAAAGACCACTTAAATTTTCTTCCATTTTTATTCTCATTTAATTTTACTCCTGATTTATATCCAATTGGGAGACACTTAACCTTTTCATCTTTAAAATATTTGTTTAAACAAAAAGCTTTCCAAACAAAACTGCAATTATTATAAATAGAACTTAGATCGTACTTTCCTGTTTCATCTCCTAGATGTATTAAAAACACCTTAGAACATATTAGTCTTAGCTTAGCATAAAAATCTTTTTTCTTTTCTACGCTAGAATCTACTATGATTAAAGAATCTTCACTTTCTATATCTTTATTGTTATTAATAGTTTTAAATTCAACCTTTTGAAGCAGGTGATGAATCCATTCTACAGAATAATCTTTGTGATATATCCCCCATTTGTAGTTAATAACATCTTCGTTATTTGGATTCTTAGAGTTTGGGATAATTTGATTGTGCGTATTCCAAAATAATTTAATCATTAATGATTAAAGATTTATTTTTCTAGAAAACTCTTTAAATGCTTAGATCTGCTTGGATGCTTAAGCTTTCTTAAAGCTTTTGCTTCAATTTGTCTTATTCTCTCTCTTGTTACAGAAAATTGGAGACCAACTTCTTCTAGAGTGTGATCTGTATTCATTCCTATTCCAAATCGCATTCTAAGGACCCTTTCTTCTCTAGGGGTAAGAGTTGCTAAAATTTTTGTAGTCGACTCTCCCAAGTTTAATTTAATAGAAGCATCGAGCGGTTGTAATGCATTTTGATCTTCAATAAAATCACCTAAACTACTATCCTCTTCGTCTCCTACTGGTGTTTCTAGTGAAACAGGCTCTTTAGAAATTTTTAAAACTTTTCTAACTCTGTCTAGAGGCATAGCTAATTTTTTAGCTATTTCTTCTGGCGTAGGTTCACGACCAGACTCGCTTAGTATTTGTCTTGACGTTCTAACTATTTTATTAATTGTTTCAATCATATGTACTGGTATTCTTATTGTTCTTGCTTGATCTGCTATAGATCTAGTTATAGCTTGTCTTATCCACCATGTAGCATAAGTAGAAAACTTATAACCTCTTTGATACTCAAATTTATCAACAGCTTTCATAAGGCCGATGTTTCCTTCTTGGATTAAATCTAAAAATTGTAACCCTCTATTTGTGTATTTTTTTGCTATAGAGATAACTAATCTTAAGTTTGCCTCAACCATTTCTTTTTTTGCAATTCGTGCTTCTTTATCACCTTTAAGAATCCTATTAACCAACTGTTTAAATTCACCAACAGGAAGACCAATTCTTTTACTAAATTCTATTAATCTTTCTCTAGTTTCTGTGAACTCTTTATTTTTTTTCTTAAAGAAATTTTTCCATGTTATATTTTCATTAAGAAATGATTTAAAGTTTGGATGTATCTCGTTTCCTAAATAATATTTTAAAAATTCTTCTCTTGAAATTTTATTTTCTATTGCTGCTCTCATCAGAAAACCTTCTAAGGAAATTACTTTCTTGTTTTCTTGATAATGATCGCTAACCCACTCTTCTATTACTGAAGGATTCAGTTGAAGAGTTTTTATTTTATCAATTAATTCACTTTTAATTTTTTTGTATCCTAACTCTTTGGCCCGTGAAAAAGGGCTAGCATTTAAAGCACAATCTAATTTTTCTTGTTGGTATTTAATTAATTTTAAATAGTTTTTAGCAAGTCTATCAATTGTTGCAATTATTTTAGGTCTTATTTCCTCTTCCATTGCTGCTAGAGAAGGATTAAATTCATCATCTGCATCATACTCTACCGTTTTTTCATTATCGTCATCATTTTCTTTTTTTTCTTTTAAATTTTTATTTAATTTTTCTTTTACAGGTTTTTTTGAATTTTCTTTATTTTTTGATGAAACATTAGATGATCCTTCAGAATCTGGGTCAGCATATGCTGAATCAATATCTATAATTTCCCTAACTAATAATTCATTTTTTTCTAATTTTTCTTTCCATTCAAATATTTTGGCAGCTGTTAAGGGGCTTTGTAAAAGTGCTGTTGTCATAACATTTTTTCCTGCCTCAATTCTTTTTGCTATTGATATTTCACCTTCTCGAGAAAGAAGTTCTACTCCGCCCATTTCTCGTAAATACATTCTGATAGGATCATCGCTTTTTTCTAGATCAGCACTTTTGGCAGTATCACCAGATGCAGAATCCTTTTTTTTATTTACACGGTATTCAGATTTCTGCATTACAAGACAAATTTTGAGATCAAAAATGTGTAAAAAAGCTTTTTCAATATTTTCGCGACTAAAATTTCTTTTACCAAGGGATTTTGACAGCTCATCAAAAGTAACAAATCCTCTATGAGTTGCCTTATCTAATAGTCGGCTAAATGATTTTGTGATTATTTTTTCCACTGTATTTTTCTTTCTAAATATCTAAATATCGATTTATATATAATAACTAAAAAAATAAAATCTATAGCTATTTATCCACCTTTTAGCTGATTTCTTAGAGATAATAGTTCTGAATACAGCTTTTCATCAAGATTTACCGAAACTTTCTCTTCAAGAGATTCTATTTTACTTTTAAGGTTTATTTTATCAATTTCGCTAACAATTTCATTGAATATCATAAAAATCTCATTTTCATTTTTATTTTTTAAAATGATTTTTATTGGTGCATAATCATTTATATTACTAATAAGTTCTTTAAACTTTGTATCAAAATTTTCTATATCTATTTTTTTCACATGTTGTGAACTTTCGGAGAGCATAAAATCTATAAGTTTTTGTTTAAATTCCTGGAGAATATCATTAAAAAAAACAACCTCCGCGAACGATTCTATATTTTTTCTAAAAACCTGTAAATTATTAATAACTAAAAATAATATTGAGAACTCTTTAAGTTGTTTTTCTGTAAACTGATTTAATTGATTAAATTTTTCCTTGGTTTGTTTAAGTGGATTTTGCATTTTTTGTATTTTAAAGAAGTTATTTTTTTTAAAGTTTAAACTGGGTGTCAACTCGTCTATTTTTTTTACAAAGTAATCCATAAAATATTTACTTAATGTTTTGTCTTTAATTTCTCTGGAAATCGATTTTATTTTTTTTTCAAAAATAGAGAGTGATTGTGGACTATTTTTATCTATAACATCATAATATGATTGCCAGATGAAATCTTTTATTTCTATTTTATTACTAGCTAATTTTAAAAAAGAATCTTTTCCGTATTTGTTTATATATGAGTCTGGATCTAAATTTTCTGGTAATTTTAAAAAGAAAATATTTAAATCTGATTTTATTAAAGGAAACATTCTTTCAGCTGCTCTTATTGCTGCTTTTTGTCCACTAACATCTCCATCTAAACATATAATCGGGTTCTTAAAGAATCTCCATATTAATTCTATTTGTTTTTCTGTCATTGCGGTTCCTAAATTTGCAACAACATTTTGAATTCCAAATTTATGTAAATTAATAACATCCATATATCCTTCGACTATAAAAACTTCTTCATTTTTATTTGTAAAATTTTTTGCACTATTAATATTGTACAAATTATTTCCTTTTTTATAAAATTCTGTTTCTGGTGAATTTATATACTTAGCTAAAGCTGTGGAAGAAATAGACCTTCCTCCTAAAGCAAAAATTGAACTATTTAAACTGTGTACTGGATAAATGATTCTGTTTCTAAATCTATCAATGTACTTTTTTTTATTTTCATCAAAAAAATAGATTCCAGAGTTAAGAATTTGTTTATCTTCAACTCCTTCTTTTAAGAGATCATAAAAATTGTTATTTGCTGAAGAAAACCCAATTTTAAAAAAAAGAATTTCTTTTTTTGTTATTTTTCTTTTAATTAGGTATTCTATAATTTTAGGATGCTTCCCTGAGATTAATTCGCTGTGACAAAAATTTACATATTTTTCTAAAATATTCTTGTAAACCTTCCATCGATTTTCTTTTTCCTCATCCTGTTTGGTAAATCTAAATGGTTGCATGCCAGCTTCTGCTGCCAATGTTCTCACTGCGTCACCAAATCTATGACTTTTTGTTTTCATTAAAAAATCAAATATATTTCCATGTTCAGCAGAACTAAAGCAGTGATAAAAACCCTTCTCATCATTTACAGTGAACGAAGGAGTTTTTTCGTTAGAGAATGGAGACAAGCCTACAAATTCTTTGCCACGTTTTTTTAATTTTACAGATTTGCCAACTATTTGAGAAACTTTTAGTCGTAGTTTAATTTCATCAAGATACTCTTTAGGGTATTTCATGAATTCAACAAACCTTTTACTATTACGCTGACCTTTGAGAAATCAATTTTGTCAGAATATTTCTGCTTTAACGCTCTCATAATTTTTCCCATATCTTTAACACTTGAAGCTTTCAGAGATTCTATAATCTCTTTACATATTTTTTTTGTTTCTTCTTCATTAAACTGAGCAGGTAAAAACGAATCAATTATTTTCATTTCTTCTTCTTCAACATTAACTAAATCTTGTCTATTTCCTTTTTTATACATTTCAATCGAATCTTGTCTTTGCTTCTTCATTTTTCTTAAAGTTTTTAAAATTTCTTCTTCATTAATTCCTTCTTTTTGTTCTGTGGTTCTATTTGCGATATCTCTATCTTTAATAGCAGACAAAACTAAACGTAAAGTAGAAACAGAGGTTTTGTTTTTACTTTTTAATGCGGTATTGAACTCTTGGTTTATTTTTTCTCTTAATGTCATCAATTTTAAAAATATCAATTTACTTTACTCAACAAATTTCTTCAAAAGAAAAAAGTTCTATCTTGACGAGATAAAATCTTTTTCATATCTTGTGCAAAATCAAGTTTTATAGTAAAACGCTTTAACTCATGAGTTGTATTTGGAAGTAAAAACAAATTTAACCCATAAAAAAAAAGATAATCTTAAAAAGATTAGTCCCACAGGCATCTTAGTTTTAGAAGATGGCAGTTTTTTTGAAGGGTATGGTTTTGGTTTTGAAAGCACTACAACTGGAGAGGTTTGTTTTAATACTTCAATAACTGGTTATCAGGAAATAATATCAGACCCTTCTTATGCAGGCCAAATAATTAATTTTACATTTCCACATATTGGAAATGTAGGCACAAATAAAGACGATCATGAATCTGATAAGATTTGGACTAAAGGTGTAATTTTCAATTCTGAAATTTCTAACCCTTCTAACTATAGAGCTTTAAAACATTTAGATGATTGGTTAAAAAAAAATAAGATAGTAGGTATTTCTGGCTTTGACACTAGAAGATTAACAAATTTTATAAGGGACAAAGGGGCACCAAAAGGAACTCTTTCATTTTCTAAAAAAGGTAGATTTAATATCAATCAATTAAAAAATTTATCAACTAAGTGGAATGGTTTAAAAAATTTAGATTTGGCCGAAAAAGTTACAACTAAAAAAAATTATAAATGGACAGGGTTTAAAACTTGGAAAAAAGAAACTGGATTTTTAAAAAATAAAACTAAAAAATTTAAAGTTGTTGCAATTGACTATGGAATCAAAAAAAACATCTTAAGATATTTTTCTGATTTTAAATGCGAAGTTAACATTGTGTCTTGTAAAACTAGTGCAATAAAAATATTAGAAATGAAACCAGATGGGGTTTTTTTATCTAATGGACCTGGTGACCTAGCTGCTACAGGGAAATATGCTATTGGAATTATTAAAAAATTAATTAATAAACAGGTTCCTATTTTTGGAATTTGTTTAGGACACCAAATACTTGCGTTAGCGCTTGGAGCAAAAACAAAAAAAATGAAACTTGGACACAGGGGTGCTAATCATCCAGTAAAAAATATAATAAAAAATACTATAGAAATTACATCTCAAAATCACGGTTTTGAAGTTGTCAAAAAAAGTTTGCCAAAAAATATTGAAGTTACCCATATATCGCTATTTGATAATTGTATCGAAGGAATTAGATTAAAAAATAAATCTGTTTTCTCTGTTCAGTACCACCCTGAGTCTAATCCTGGTCCACAAGATAGTGTTTATTTATTTCAAGAATTTATTAACAATATGAAAAAATATGCCAAAAAGAAAAGATCTTAAAAAAATTTTAATAGTTGGAGCTGGACCAATTATTATTGGCCAGGCGTGTGAGTTTGATTATTCGGGAACACAAGCATGCAAAGCTTTAAAAGATGAAGGGTATAAAGTTATTTTATTAAATTCTAACCCAGCAACAATTATGACAGACCCAAATGTTGCAGATAAAACTTATATAGAACCAATAACTTTAGAAGTTTTAGAAAAAATTATTAAAAAAGAAAGTCCTGATGCTATCCTTCCTACAATGGGAGGGCAGACTGCTTTAAACTTGGCAATGGATGCAGAAAAAAAAGGTATCTTAAAAAAATATAAAATTGAACTTATTGGCGCAAACGCAAAGGCAATCTCAAATGCTGAAGATAGAAAAAAATTTAGAAAAAATATGCTTGATATAGGTTTAAATTTACCTAAATCAAAAATTATTAAAAATATAAAAGATGCCCATAAAGTTTTAAAACAAATTGGCTTACCAGCAATAATTAGACCTTCATTTACTCTTGGTGGACTTGGAGGGGGTATCGCAAAAAATAAAAAAGATTTCTTTA
>Ga0114997_10002926_pt1 | contig 13577 bp, 16 predicted proteins | sample ArcticOcean_MG_C_2_FD_87045 | JGI IMG/M metagenome (GOLD analysis project Ga0114997, IMG submission 87045) | Marine microbial communities from western Arctic Ocean - ArcticOcean_MG_CB4_136 | ecosystem: Environmental > Aquatic > Marine > Oceanic | place: Arctic Ocean: Canada Basin | collected... | reverse complement strand
GTATATGGTTGACAACTGCTCGTACACGGCGAGATTAGGGAGCAGAAAATGGGCGCCGAGATTTGATTACAACTTGGACCAACGCGCGTACGTCGACTTGGACAACAACAAAGGCATCGACAAGGAATTGGAAAGCCAATTCTTGAACTCCACCGCGCACATCGCGATCAAGAATTGCTGCGAGTTGCGACCGTCGGTTGATATCTCCGTCCAGTTTGGCGTCGGCCAAGCCAGAGAGATTGAGAACATCGACATGGGCTTAGGGAAGAAGTAAAAGCCCGCGAGACAATAAACGAAGAATCGTACTCTTTTGGTAATATTTAGGAACGAACAAGATATATATTATAACACTATTGTTTTTACCCCACCTCCCTATTCCTTTCTTCTTGTTCTTAATGCCGTTGCTATTGCCGCTGCTACTGCCGTTGATTTCGTGTTTTAAACGCGAGCTCTCCCCCACCTTTCCTCGTCTCGCATCCCATCGTCCATGCCTCCGACAAAGTCGTCCGCACCTCCGGCTAACCCACTCGTACCACCCCCATCACCTTGCGCCCCTCCTCCTCCTCCGGTCCCACCACTAAACCCAGCCGACGATGAAATCCCTCCACCACTTCCGCTCGCGCCTTGCGCTCCCGAGACACCATTCAACAAAGCGTAATCCATCTCGTACGCGGACGAGGATAAGCGCATGTTCACAGGCACGTCCACGTCGTCGAAGGGTAAGGAATCTTCCAGCCATTCTTCGTCGATCACGTCGAGTAAGTGTGAAGGGGTGAGTTGGACTTTGCTGTCGTCCAGAGTCGTCGTGCTATTGCCTCCCATACGTATTCAAAATTAGAGAGTCACAGAAAGAGCGAAGCGAGAGACGTGTGAAGAATACCTTCGAAGAGAGCAAAAGCAAATGCACATTTGCAACGCAAAATGTGTGGAAGTCGTGACAATAACAGTTTAGGGTGAGTAATTTGATTTGAGCAGCCACGTGTGCTTTTTGGCTTTTTGTGCAACTTTTTCGCTCGAGACGTTCGTTCCGCCGCAAGAAATATCCATCTGCTCTGTCTAAAAACATCATCAAATCACATCTCACTCTTCTCACACACACACACACACACACACACATATAATACACGCGTGAAGAACTGTTGTTGTTAAAGTTGTTGTTGTTATCGTTCTTTTATTATACGTTTGATTAAAAAAAATGGTGCGAATGTTATCGGAAACGTTCCGCTCGGTCGTGCGTGCACCGTATGGATTGGATTACTCGGATGGCTTGTCCACGTCGTCTTTGAGTTCGAATGCGATGAATACGAAGGCGGTTGGTAAGAATACGAATAACGCGTGCGATTTCAGCAGCGCTTCTTGTTCTTCGTCTTCTTATTCTTCTTCTCCCGATTCTTCGTCTTCTTTGCTGACGAATATCATTCGTCGAACACGAGTAGGAGAGACGACGACAAAAAATCAGATGGTGGCGTATTCGTCCTCTGAACCGCCTTCGAAGGCGGTGTCGTTCGCGAAGGATGTCTTCGCGGGGACCTGCGGCGGGATTACGGTGACTTTGTTAGGGCATCCGTTCGATACGGTCAAAGTGTTGTTGCAAACGCAGAGTTCGACGAATCCGGTGTATTCCGGCGCCGTCGATGCGGCGACGAAGGTGTTGAAATCTGAAGGTATCGGCGGGTTGTATAAAGGCGTGATGTCGCCGCTCGCCGGGCAGATGTTTTTTCGAGCGACGTTGTTTTTTGCGTACGCGAGAGCGAAAGAGTGGGTCGGGGTGTCTCCGGACGATCCTTTGAGTTACTGTAAAGCCGGGGGGTTGGCCTGGTTAGCCGGGTCGTTCTTTGAATCGCCGATTGATTTGTTCAAGAGTCAATCGCAGCAGCAAATTTTACGCGCGAAAGCGGATCCGAGTTTTGTGCCGCAATCGATGGCTTCGAGCGTGAAGGATGCAGTGAAATACATGGGTCCAAGAGGTCCGTGGTATGGGATGGGGGCGACGTTGGCGAGAAATTTACCCGCGGGTTCGGTATATTTTGGGGTGTTTGAAAACACGAAGAACTGGTTCGCGGCGAGAAATGAAGACGGGAAAGCGAGCAACGCGGAGATTTGCTTCTCCGGAGGTTTGGGCGGGATTTTCTATTGGTCGTTCTTCTACCCGATCGATGTGATTAAATCCGCGGTGATGACGGATAAGTTGAACCCAGCCGAGAGAAGGTTCAAAGGGTACGGGGATGCCATGGGGGCGTTGTACAAAGAAGGCGGCGTCGGGAGATTTTATAGAGGTTTGTTTCCGTGTTTGTTGAGAGCGAGTCCGGCGAACGCGGGCATGTTGTTCACGGTCGATTACATAAGAAGGATTATAGATTAAAAGGTTAGAATGAATAATATTGAAAATAAGGATATCATTGTCCGTCATCATCATCATCATCGTCATCATTTAACGGCATAATAAAAATGAATTCATCAAACCAAAGGCCCTTTCTCTCTGGTCACTAAAACGCCATCGCAATCGGCGTAAACCCAACTCCCGCTTTTAAAACTGACCCCGCCAAAGGTCACTCCAAATTTTGGATCCTTCACCCCCGGATCTCTCTTACTCGACGGCACCGGCGAGGTCCCGATGGCTAAAATTGGGATTTTCAAGCCGCACCATCGCATCTCGTTCGTATCTCGAATGCACCCGTTCACTACGATCCCTTCCCACTGATTTCCTTCCGCAATTTTCGCAATCTCGCCTCCCAGTAACGCGCATCTCCGCGAACCGCCTCCGTCGATGACTAACACTCGATTTTGCCCGCTTTCCTTCGTCAGCGTTTCTCGCACGAGCGGGTTGTTTTCGAAACACTTGATTGTGGTGATTTCCCCTCGAAAGAACGAAGTCCTGTCGAACGCTCCACCGTACGGTTTCAAATTTAAGTCCATTAGGCAATCAAATTTAACTTTTGTGTCGTTCTGCATCTGATCGATGACGGAAAGTGATGAAAAATACAAGTCGACCACGTCTGAAGTCGTCGTCGGTTCCGTGATTGAATTGGATTCCATACCGTTAAAATGAGTCGGATTGTGTCCTCTCCGCGCGGAAAAGTGGATGTTCTTATCAGAATTTTGCAACCACAGACTGGACAGACATCGTTTTTCTCGAACAGAAGAGGGCTTTGCGAAAAGGAGTTCAGAGAGGTGTTTGCAGAGTTGCCGCTCGACTCGTCCTCTCCCCATTCTCGCGTGTCGTAAAAGTGTTGAATCTTTGGGGAATTCACCACACAAAACACTAATACTAATACTAATAATAGTCATAAAGAAGCACACTTTAAAGAGAAAGAACGACAGATGATAGAAGAAGACGATGAACTGCAACAACAGCTGGACGAAATCGAAGCCTTGAGATCGATTTTCATGGAGGATTTCCACGAAGTTCTCGAACTCGGAAATCGCATCCCAAACGTCCCCGAGGATGTAAAATGCTACGAAATCGTGCTCTCACCGCTCGCCGCGCACGAAGACGCGTCGGAGATCATCACATCAGACGAGAGCAAAAACAACAACAGCGATTTAGTGGACGCTCGATTAGGCGTCGTCTTCGCACATACGAAGAAGTATCCAAACGAGATGCCGTTTCTTAAATGTCGCTCGGTGGCGAAGATACACGACGAGGAGTGCAAAAAGCTGACGAAACAGTTAATCGACGTCGCGGATGCGGAACAGATGCTCGGACAGCCGATGATGTACGATCTCGTAGAACTCGCGAAAGAGTGGCTTCGTTCGCGAACGAACGTGAGAGAAAAGGAAGAGGAGACCGAGGAACAGTTGGAGAAGCGGTTGGAGTTGGAAGCGGAGGAACGGTTGAAAGAGATGCGGGAAACCGGAACGGCGGTGACGAAAGAGAATTTTGAAAGGTGGGCGAGGGCGTTCGACGCGGAGAGAGCGTTGGGAAAATGGACGACGAATAACAACGACAAAATAGATGATGCGACTACTACCGCCGCCGCCGCTGCTGCTGCTGCCACTGCCGCTGCCGCGACGACGCATGCGCAACAAGGCACGGTGTCCATGTCCGGGAGAAAATTCTTCGAGGAAAGGTACGAGGCGTTGCGTAAAAGCGGCAGCCTCGAGAACGAAGAAGGACAAGAAGAGGACGACGAAGACGAAGAGAAAAATAGCGAAGAAATGTCAGAAATATCATCGGAGGATGGTTTTGACGATGATGAAATAATAGGTGTAAAAGAAGACGACGACGAGGAAGAATACGAATAATAATAGTATTAGCGGGACGCGTATAGTTTAGAAATAGCCCATAATCCATCATGTTAACGCTCGCACGTATCGTTATTAATGATACTCATACTCGTAGCGACACGTTTAGAAGCAGCAGCCCCGCGTTTAATGTGAACGCATTCGCCCGTAGTCGTGTTTACATCACACTTATTACATAAAGCAGAGAGAAAAAATCTCCATAAAAATGTGCTGCTAAAAGCTCGAGAGGAGGAGAGAGAGAGAGAGAGAGAAGAAAAAGAAGATGAATAACGAATCTTCGCACGCGTACGTGCCTCTCTCCGAGGACATTTTTAATAACGGCGACGACGAGCACAACAACAACAACAGCGCGTCGTCGTCGTCGTTTTTGCTGAGGCCGCAGACGAATTTAACGAACGAACTTTTCCAATCAACCGAAGAAGAAGAACATGAAGACCAAGAACGACGAGAAGTCATCTCGGAAAACCTGCAACGAGCGACGGTGGCAAACATCACCATGAACACCTTGAATTACATGCTCGTGCCTCTTTCAATGCCGGCAGTTTTTAAAGCCGCCGGTTGGAAATTTGGCACGTTTTGTTTCGTGTCCAGCACGGTGTGGAGTTATTGGACCGGACGCGTCGTCGGAGTCGCGTACCTCAAACATCCAGATTTGAAAACGTATCCGGAAATGGCAGCAGAAGCGGTGACGAGATTTATCTTTGGTGGTGGTGGTGGTGGTGGTGGTGATGACGATGCTGATGATGATGGCGGTGGTGATGATGACGGCGGTGGTGATGATGACGGCGACGACGATGACGGAGCGGTTCGATGGAGCCTCGGGGAGAGCGCCCGGCGCCGAGTTCGTCTAGGAGGAAAGAAAACGAAGAAGAGTAAGAAGATGAGAGCGAGGGACGCGACGAGGAAAGCAGTCCACGTGGTTCAATTCCTCACTTTTTACTTGGACGCGGTCTGTCAACTCGTCTACTTGGCGCAATATTTAGCGATGCTGACGAAAGCGATGAAAGTGAGAGGTTTCGATGGCGTCGGATGGTGCCAATCGTTTTCGTTGCTCATAGTTTCGATTTTATTATTACCCGTCGTCCAATTGCCGACGTTTCACGATAGCGCGAAGTTTGTGTATTTTGCCATCGGGACGTTGAAGCGTAGGCGTATTTACGTACGAGGTCTTGCACCGGACGCCGTGGAAGTCGTGCGCGATTAAACCGCAGTTTCCCGCGGTGAGCGCGAGGAGCAAGTTTGTCTCTCTCGCGAATTTCGCGTACGCCTACGGCGGGCACGGTCTGTATCCAGAAGAACTGAGCGAGATGCAAGAACCGGAGAGATGGCCGGAAGTGATGAATTGGTCGTATTTTATATCAGCTCCCGTGTATCTATTCGTGGGTGCGCTTGGGTATAGAAGTTACGGCGCTAGCACGGAGGCGGACATCAATCTCAACTTTCCGAACGACTTTGGCAACGCGTTATCGATTGCGTTTCAATTCGGTCAGTGCTACTACGCCGTGTTTTTCTGCAACGTCGCGTTGTGTTCGCGATTTGAAGTCATGCTTGGCGTAGACCCGACGGATTATTTCAGCAAAAAACATCCTCTCTTCAAAGTCACGGCGTTCACCTTCCGCCTCTTCTTCCGAGCATTCTTCCTCTTGACGCAAACGCTCGTGGCAGCCATTTTCTTAGCGAGTAAAGGCGACGTGTTGCTCGATTTACAAGGCCTGGTCGGATCGTTCGGCATGGCGCTGATGACATTCCTTTTACCGTCTATAATGCGCTTAACGCTCATCGAGGACGACGAATTTTCGACGACGACGACGACGACGAAGAGGAATAGGAATAGCATCAACAACAACAGAAAAAAATGGCTCGTCGAACCGTTCGTCTACCTCTCTCTCCTTCTCGGCTTTGTCGTCGTCCTCAGCGGCACGTACGGTTCGCTCGCGGATTTGAGATCGGATATCAACATCGACAAAAGAATGATAGCGGACGCGTGTCAACCCGCGGTGACCACGGTCGTGGACGAGAGAGGATGTCCCACATCTTAGCTTCTATTTAATGTATAATCAGAGAGAGAAAGCGCTCCGAGAAAGAGAGAGAGAGAGAAAAGAAGAGCTGAATAATACTGTGTAATAACATGTACAAAAATGTACTACTACGAGTACGCGTAATTGAAAAAATCGAACATTTTGCCTCTTTTTGCCTCAAAACCACAACCACAAAAAGAGAGAAAAAATGACCAAAAACGCCGCTCCTGCTGCTGCTGCTCATCGAACGTCCTCGCGAACGCCCAAACCGACGATGAAAACATCGAATAACATTGATATCAACGACGACGACTTTGACGAATTCGTATTAGAGCCGAAGTCTAAGAAGAAGGCTGCTCGGAAAGCGCCGGCATCGGCAAAATCGTCCCCGGCCCAAACGACGGGGAAGAGAAAAGGAACGACGACGACGACGACCCAACAGAAGAAGATGAAGAAGCAAGAAGAAGAAATAGAACCAAAAGAAATAGGAGGGCACAGATGGCAAGGCGCGGGGATGACGTACCCGGCGAGTCACCCGGAGTTGGACATCATCGGTCGAACGACCGAGATGGACGAGTGTTTTTTACCTCCGTTCGCGATGGAGAAGATGATGACAGAAAACGCACCTCTGCGAGAAGTGATAAAAAATCCAATCGACCTGTGGCGGAAAACGTTAACGGAGGAAGATCGGGAGATGCTGAAGAAGATGCTCCCAGAGACGACGAAGGATGACGAGAATTTGGTGGAAAGCGTGGTGAAAGATTTGTTTACGGGGAAAACGTTTCACTTCGATAACCCGGCGGAACGCGTTTGGAATCAGATTCGCGAAGGCGAAAGGCATCCGCACTTTGCGCGAGCAAAACGGATCAGGAAGGAGTTGCAGAAACGGAATTCGTTTTTGAGTTTGCGGAAGAAACACGACGAAGTGGTGGATAATTTAGATCAGATGAGGAAGTTGTGGATGCGGTTAGGCGAAGAAGTTGGGATGAAGGAGAGGAGGAAGTTGTGGGAGGAGCACTTGGACGTGAAGGCCCAGCGGAGGAAGAATTTGGAAAACGCTAGGAAGAAAAACGCGAGCTTAGCGAAGCAGATGAAGCAGCAGAAAACCCAGGGAGGAGGAGGAGGAGGAAGTGAACGCGAAGGTAGCGTGAGTGCGTTTGGTGGTGCCGACGAGCAAGAGGTGCCGACGTGAGATTTTTAGGTATGCGCGTTGTAGATGAAACAGAGGTAGTTTTTAGTTCACATTTTTGAAAGATGTGTAAGTACCAAAATGTGAAAGATGTGTAAGTACCAATGGTATAGAAAACATAAGAAAGCAAGTAGTTTTACTCGTCTTCCTCCTCGTCGTCGTCTTCCTCGTCTTCTTCCATCTCGTCGAATTGTTCTATCCGTTTCCACACTTCCCCGTGTCTAAGTTTTGCCGCCGCGATGGCCTTCGCTAACACAGTTTCGTCCACCTCGCTCGCGCCGTGGTGACTCTTTTCTAATCCTAACACGTTCCCATTCTCGTCCACGATGACGTTGATTAAAGCGTCGCATAACTTGGTCTCCTCGTACGTAGGGTCCACGATAACTATTTGCTTCGGAGGCTCGTAATCTTCTATTTCATCCTCGTCCCCTACCTTTTCATCTTCTTCTTCTTCTTCGTTCACCTTGGGCTTCTTACTTCCATCGCCGATATTCTTCTTCTTCTCACCGTCGGTATTCTCCGTCGTGGAAAGATTAAACGCGCCAACTGTCAAACACACCGGCTTGAAATTTCTGTTCACCGCCAACATTTGCCTCTTTTTTCCCTTCCCCTTTGCGTTATCACCACCAGCTAGAATACTCGGCGCTCGCGTCTTCCTCGCGCACGCCACCACCGCCGCCAAACACGCGTCCATGGTCCCCATATCGTCGTCCAGCACCAAACACTCCACGATAAATTTCCAACACTTATCTCCCTCTAACCCGTCGCCTTTTAAAACGCTCCGATCGATTAATCCTCCTTTTCCTTTTCCTTTTCCTCCTCCAGTAGTAGAGGGAAAAACAGTTTCTCGAATCACCCGAGCGATAGTCGCCGCCCGTTCGACGACGTCCGTGTTGTTCTTGGTGTTCTCCGCGCGACTGCAACTGGCTATATCCACGCGCACTTCCACGAACCCTTCCTCTGGTTTCCTTGGATTTTTAAACGCGCTTTGCAAAGAACTCGCGCACAACACCGTCGTCTTTCTAAACGAAGACAAAGCGCTTTTGCTCCTTTTCCCCGCAGGAGGCATCAAGTGCACCAACACGGAGGCTCCTCCCTCGTCGTCATCATCATCATCTGCTCTTGCTAAACCTGCGAAACCAAACGCGAATTGTCTCGCTCTGCCAATCGGACGACTTTGGGAAGCTCCTGCCTGTCGTTGTTCTTCTTCGTGCAAATCTGCTGGAGGTGGACGAAGCGGAATCGGCGCCGATACGAACGTTTCGAACCGTTCGCGAGGGAAAAGCGTTGCGTACGCGCGAGGGTCCATGATACTCTAATCCTCCTCCTCCTTTACTTTGATGATTTTGATGAATACTCGAACACTCGAGAAACAGCAGACCAATACTCCGGGGGTATATTTGATGAGGCATTTCGGGGGGAAAATGTTTCCTATTATCCCCAGAATTTCAAACGCACAACATATACTATGTTTAACAACTCTTCGCCGTACAACACGAAAACCACCACCGGAGGAGGAGGATTAGGGGGAGAAACTTCGTTCCCACCTCAGTCGCCTTTTGGTTCTGGTGGAGGACAACAACAACAAAGACAACAACAATTTGGATCGACCACGGGGAATCCGTTTGAAAATCAGCAAAATCAAAGAGCGAGGACAACACCAACGGCAACGTTCGGAAATGAAAACAGTCGCGGTGGTGCGACTCCTTTCCAAGGAGGAGGAGTTGGTGGATCGTCTCTGTTTACCAGTTCACCGGCAATACCACCGAATGCGAATACTACTTTTGTTGGAAAGGATGACGTGTCACCACCACCAGTGGGAAACGTCTTCCAACGGCACCCGTCTGGGGTGAACTTGGGGTATTACGAACCAACCGCGCGCGCGTTCGCGAACGACAGCCACGCGCAAATTCCGAGTCCACAAAAACAAGGACAAGGAGGACATTTGAGAGAACACGTGGCGCCGAAATTTAGCTCGATGTTGTTTTCGAGCACGCAAAGAGGCGCGGGATTGAACCCGCAAAAGTTGGATTCGCCGTCCGGCGGAGGGGGCGGCGCGAGCGGGAAAGACGATTTGTTCGCCGCGGATAATAGGAGGAAGGAGATGGCGGAGAGAGAGGTGAATTTTGGAAACGTGAACGCGAAAGGGATGCCGCTGTTTATGAGAGATGCTGGGAAAGGTGGGACGGTCGGCCGGGGAGGGAGGAGGACGAGCATCGGATCTCGAGTGACGACGGAAGAAAGAATGAACAACGAAGAGCGATCGAAAGGTGGCGCTTCGGCGACGACTGCGAGTTTAGGTACGGCGTACGCGACGAGGAATGCCGAGGTGGACGCCAACGATCCATCGGCGGTGGAGGCAGCCATGGCGAGCGTCCAAGCGCCGTGTTGGGTGACCGTGTATGGTTTTACCAACGACGATGCGACGTTCGTTTTGTCGAAACTGCAGAAAATAGGAGACGTGGTAAACTTTGGACAATTTTTACCACCGAACGACGACGACGAGGATTTCTTAGATGAGGACTACGATGACGCTTTCAAAGCGAGGAGGAAACTGGAAGAGTCGCCGAGTAGAAAGAAGAGTCCGTTTAGCCGAAATACCGACCGTAACGCGAATGGCTTTTCACCTAGAAAATACCACGGAAGCCTGCAATATACTCGTAAATTCGGTTCACACTCGGCGATAGGTAGCGCGAATTGGCTGCATGTGAAGTTTCAAAAACCCGAGTTTGCAAAACGCGCGTTGCAGTTGAACGGAACGCGCATATCCGATCGAATTATGATTGGCGTGAAACCGTTGTCGGAGAAGGACGCGAGATATATCGGCGGCGTTTGCGACGATGTCGATGATTTTGGGAGCAATAAGAGAAACAGCATCGATCGATCGCCGAGGGGCGGTGGGAGTAAGCGGACAATGTTGAATGGAAGCGCTTCGGTGGCTTTGCAACCGAGAAGAGGCACTTGGAACAAAGTCGTCGAGTTTGTTTTCGGCGCTTGATTTTTTCCTTACTTTTAAATATCGTTATTAATAAAATACAAATACGCGCGCGCTTTCAAAGAGCACGCATACGTAGCTACATTCAAGACAAAATTCTACTACTCGCGTGTAAATCAATCTCTCTTTCTTCCCCCAATCAACCTTCTTTTAAGAAGACCCGTGATACTCGTCTTTTGAAATCAAACCGCTCTTAACTAAATAGTCCAAACTCATCTGACACGTGATAATACTCGGCAACATCATCTCCCCGGAGTACATCATCCTCTTTAACTCCTTCAAATCCACCCTAAACGTTTCCAATGCGAACTCCTCCACGTCTAATTTACCTTCTTGACCTTCCTCCACATCCTTTGGATCCACGCATAAAAACGGTACGAACTTATTCCTACACCACTTCGTCTCGATGAAACCCTCCTCCTCGCCCACTTCCCTATCTCCTTCGTTCTCGCTCTTCTTCTCCATCAAATTCACCAGCCTCCCACCAACCAACTTTGCCTCCTCATTCATCTCCGCTTTCGCCGCGTTCGCGATATCCTCGCCGTGTTTCTCCGGCTCGTGCCCTCCCGTCGGCACCGTCACCCCGCTCGCGTTCACCGACTGAATGTACTCGCGGCATACGGTAAACTCTCTCGTCTCGCTGTGAAACGGCAGAACCGCGACGAATCGAAACCCCGACCGAGGATGGCCGACGATGTCGTATTTAATCGAGATCTTTTCCTCGTCTGTTTTTCCAGCAGTTGTTATAGGAGTCGTAGGGGAAGAGAACTCAACCGTTCGGTCGTACACCGCTAAATATCTCTTATACGCGACGGTTTCGTGCACCGTTTGACCTCGGAAATGATCACCATCACCACTCCTCGGCGATCTTGGGTTTGTCATTATCTCGATCTCCTCCGTTATTACTTCTTCTTTCTCTTCTTCTTCTCTCCTTTCGGTGGGAATATTCGACGGCGATGACGACGAGAAGCAAACACCACGCGTTGTTGTTCTTCCTCCAAAGCGCCTTTTGTAACAACAATTATATCGCGACCAAACGCAGCGGCAGCCCCGAGAAGAAGACAAAGACAAAGAAGACAAAGAAATGCCTCTGAATCTCTTCGTCGCGAGGAGCATGCGCCGGGAGGAGGAAAAGGTAGAAGGGACCGAGACCGAGCGGATAAAATGGAGAATTCTTCTTCAAATCCTCTTCTTCAAAGCCACGCATCAAACAACGAATACGAACAAGAATACTACTAAGAATACGTACACAACAACAAAAACAACAACAACAACATCAACAGTATGAGCAGATCAAAAGTACTCTCGGGTGTGAAAAGCGTTGTTGATCGAACTCTTTTTTTGCGCGAGAGAAGCAGCGTAAGAAGCGGCATCATCAACGTCAGATCCTCTTCCTCCGCGTTTGCTTCCACGTCTTCTTGTTCTTCTTCTTCGACGAGAACGAGGAGGAATACGGAGAGTTCTCGGGGGTGTTTGGGAGGAAAACGAGAAATGTCTTCTTTGTCGAACGGAGGACAAGGCGTGGACGCGAATTGGAAACCGCACCAACCGGTCCAATCGAAACGCCCTTCCTACCTGCCCGAGGATTCTCCGCACACGAAGAAATGGCTGGATTCGGACGCGTCGAAAGCGCCGATCGATTGGATCAACGAAGTTCCACCGATTGGCGTGAACGCGAGTAAAGTGAACTGCCACTCTCCTGGCGCGTGTAAGGAGAGGTTCGGGGAAGGCGCCGCGCTCGGCGCGCCGGCGACTTTTTACACCTTGGCGGATACGAGCGTGGAGAATCCCGCGAAATGCAAGTATTGCGGACTGAGGTTTTATAGTTTAGAAGGGAGTCATTGAAATTGATTTGATTGACTTGATTGATTCGATGTGGGTTTTGTTGTAATCGGAATAGTAACGGACCCGTGTGGCGTTTCGATATGTTGAGAAAACGTTTTACGCGTATCGTCGTCTCGTCTCAGGCGAAGAAAGAGAGCAAGTTTGTTTTGTTTACTTTCTTGCTTTGTCTGTCTTTGGGTTCGCCTTTATCATCTGTATTTCGCTCTTCGCTCACTACCTTCTCTTTTTCTTGCTCTTCGTCCGGTTGGCTCGTCCTTTCGGTCTTCGCGCTCGTCGTCTTCCGGGCCGTTTCCGCGTCCTCTTCGGCTTCGTTTAATCGAAGCTCGAGCTCGTCTCGCAAGGCTTGGAGTCTATTGGTTATGACTTGCCGTTGCGGAGTTTCTTCCTCCTTTTCTACTTTATTCTCCGTTTCCATAGTATTCTTGCTCTTCTGCTTCGTCAAAGCCGCTCGGATTTTTCGTCGGCGCTCTTTTTGTTCGAGTTCGAGTTGTCTGTATTTTTCTAAAGTGAAAGTTGAAGCAGTCGGCGACGACTCGGACACTTGAATAGGAGGAGGAGGAGGTTCAAACGACGACGACGACGACGACGACGACGACGATGCCGGTTGGGAAACCGGTGGATTGCACATTAGACCCAGCAAACTTGGCGCGGCTAACGCCATGTCCCGCAGCGTCTTCGACGATTCGATGCCAGAAAGTTCCTAGAGCGAGGGCGGGTTCTCGAGTATCGCTCGAAACTGAGACACGCGTTCCGCGTACGACTCCCCGCTCTCTCTGTTGAAATAGAAGAACTTTTTGTACTTTGCAAGTTCGTGCTTTATACAAAAGACACGCGCGTCGGCGTTTTTCAACGGCCAGATCAACGAAACCGCTTTCGAGGCGCTTCGATTGAACGAAGCGATGCGATCGATACCGCCTTCGTTTTTCCTGAACTCGATTATCACTTTCGGCTCGTGCTTGTTGCCCAAGAAATACTCCTGACGAACTATTATGTCACCCGACGTACCGAGTAAAGGCCGAACTTTTTTCGATTCATTCTGTCGCATTCGAGAACAAGAGGAGATAACGAGCAACGGTTCGAACATAGCGTGGAGCACTTTAGGAATGTTCTCCACTTCAACATCCACGTGATGGATGAACGGCTCGGTATTGCCGCTATTGGTTTCTTGATTTTCTTTCCCAGTGCTTTCTCGCTTCTCGTCTCGGTTTGCATCACTCTTAGGAAAAATAAGAATAGGCACTCGCAGAGACGTACTCGCGTTGAGGCTACTCAGTCTTTCTTCGAG
>Ga0114997_10002925_pt1 | contig 13590 bp, 11 predicted proteins | sample ArcticOcean_MG_C_2_FD_87045 | JGI IMG/M metagenome (GOLD analysis project Ga0114997, IMG submission 87045) | Marine microbial communities from western Arctic Ocean - ArcticOcean_MG_CB4_136 | ecosystem: Environmental > Aquatic > Marine > Oceanic | place: Arctic Ocean: Canada Basin | collected... | reverse complement strand
TACACCAAACATTAAAGTTTTAACAAAAAATCCGGAAAATTTAGGATTACCATCTCTTGAAAATAACGATGGAGCATATTTAGTAAGAGATTTCTGAAAAAAGGGTAATTGAAAAAAGAAAAATAATACCATAACCATTACTGGAGTTTGTAATTCATCATACATAATATCTAATCTATCTTGTTCTACTTTTTTATTTTTACTTTGTTGTATAAGCGATTCCATTGAACTTTCTTCTTTAATATAATCTTTATTTTCTGCTTTAGGTATAAAATTAGGTTTAATAGCTTCATCTTGAGTAATATGATTATTATTAGTAGATATTTCTCTATTTGGTATTAATGTACTACCCCCGGCTTGTTGTAATCCTTGAACAATTTGATGTATGGATTCTTGAGATAATTCGGTAGTGACAGGTTGTTGTTGAGGAGGATTTGGAATTTTTTTATTTTGTTCCTTAACATTCAAAACAACTTTATTTGGTTTAACTTCATTAGGTAAAGAAGCAATAGAGGTTGCCATATAATAATACTTAATATTGCTATATTATGTATTATTACGCAAATTCAACTATTTTTTTGTTGGGTTTACATTTTGTAATTTTTTCTTTAAATGTATAACATTTATCATCAAATTTGAAAACCTGATTTTTAATTTTACCAATATCTGGTGCGTAAAAAACAATACAATCTCTATTTTTACATACTTTTCTAAATAAAGTAGCTAATCCTAATCCTAATAAAACAGACATAAATATTTTGCCTATTTTTCCATGTAATATTCTTTCTATATTCATATATAATACAATAATATTATATTACTGTATTTGATAAGAACGTATTTTAGAAACATCGCTCGGGCATTCTATTTCGTGTGAATCAAATTTATAACAATTATCTGCTTTATCTTTAAATAAAATCTTCTCTTCATTATCAGGATTTGGATAAACATATATAATTTGAGTTGGAGGCATTGATATATATACTACAAATAATCCAATAGATAAACTTGTTAAAAATAAGGGTACATTAATAAGTTTCGTTAATTTCATATACATATTATTTTTATTTTAAAATTATAAATCAAAGTAAGGGAAAAGATAAAATTTCTCTCCAGATTGTTTTTTGGAGAGTTGAAATAAATCAAAAGAACTCGATATATATTTTAGTTAGTGTTAATTATATAGAAGATTTGAAAATATCATATAATATTATTGGTAACTGAATGATATTATAATAATTTTTGATTTATTTCAACTCTCCAAAAAACAATCTGGAGAGAAATTTTATTTAGGTTTAATATTTTGTATAATTTCAAAATCATCAGCTTGTATAATTTTATTTTCATCAGAAATTTTACAAGGAGTAAAGTGATATGTAGCCATAGTTTTTTTAGTAAATTTCCCATTAGAATTTTTAGTTTTTTCAATAAAAATTTCTTGATATTTTATATTTCTAATTTCATTTTGTAAAGGAATAATAACATTTTTATAAATTTGTAAAGTATCATTTATGATTGAAATCTCTCCAGTTTCATTAAATTTTTGTATATTTTTTTTAAAAGTACTAATAAGTTGATTTAATTGTTTTTGTTTAATCATAATATATGTTTTTTTTGAAAAATATGTATCTTCGCCAGTTTCTTCATTTTTAATTGAGATTTTATCAGTTTTTTCTTCAAAATATTCTTTAAATTCAATAATGAAAGATAGAATTTTTTCAAGTTCATCTTTTTTAGTTTGAAATTCATTTAAAATAACTTCTTCATTATCTAATTCAAATAATAAATCTAACTTCAATTCAGTAATTTGTCTTTTTAATCGATTAATACTAAATGTAGCATCTTCAATAGTTTTTAAAGCATCAGTGGTCGAAGCAATTTTAATATTAATATTTAAATTGCAAGGTTCTATAGTATTTCCACAATTAGCTATTAAATGTCTATCTACCTTTAAAAAAGTAGTTCCTCCAATTTTATTACAGTAAATACATTTTCTTTTTTTATGAAAAATAGCTAAAGCTTCATTTTTTTGTTCTAATGATAAAATTTTAAATTTTTTACTTTTTTTAATATCAAATAATTTCTTATCATATTGTCCCTTTTTTTTATAAAAATCTTCAACAGCATTTTGATATTTAGATATTTTAACATCATCATCAGTTGTAGATGATAAATTAGGATTAGATTTTGATTTAGACATTTATATATTAAGTATTATAAAAATTTTTATGTAATAATTCAAAAGGACTTTCAAATTTAGGTAAATTAGTAATAGATTGTTGAAGTTGTTTAGCTTTTTGACTTTGTAATTTACGTACTCTATTAACAAAATAATCTCTTTTTAATATTTTTACTTTTTCTCTATCTTCTTCTGTTGGTCTTGTTTTAAATTTATAATAAAGTAATGAAGAAGTTATAATAACAAATGTAAGAAATAAAGCTAAATTAATTAAATTATTTAGTTCAATATTCTTTTTAATTTTACAATTCTTTAAAGTTTCTTTTAAAAAATAACTAACACCAGGTTCAGTCAATATGGGTCTATTATAATTCATATAATAAATAACACTAAAAAATCAAAAAATTTTATACCTATTATCTATAAATGTTATCTCCACTTCAAACAACAATATATTTTAGTTTAATAACATTAGGATATTTTATAATAAAATTTATGGTATGTCAAACATATAGTGTAAAAAAAGAAGGAGGTGGAAAGAGGAGTGGTATAATATTAACAGTCTTTTATTTAGCAATAATATTAGGAATACAATTTATAGCAAATTGGCAAATAGTTTTACAAAAATGTGGAGAACCTCAAATAGCAAAAACAATTACTTATACTTTAGGTCCAAATTTAATAATTTTTGGAGGATTAATGACATTATTGACAGTTTTCCCAGGATGGAAGGCACCATTTTCGAATACAATAGGATATGGTTTAATAAATATTTTTGGTAAATTAGCAATGGGTGTGGGTATAGGGGATGCTTTAATTGCAGTTTTAAAAGATGATAAAAATAATAAATTATTAAAGCGTGTTTATGCGGATCCATCTATGATGGCAAATGAAATAACACCGGAAAATTTTAATTTATTTATGGATAGACTTGGGGGAAAAAATTCAATAAAAAAAGAGGGAATCAATGAGGACAGTATAGCAACATTATATAATTTAGTTGTTCTTAAAGATAATATAGCAAGTTTATCATGGTATATATTAACAGGTTTATTAGTAATACAAAATTCAAATTCTTATATTCAATCAATGAAATGTGTAAGAAGTGAAACCCAATTAGCAAAAAATTTTAGTAGAGCAAAAGTAACAAATACAAAACAAGATAAAAGACAATGGAATCTTCCGTCTGAATAATAATTAATTAATTAATAGTTTAATTTAATTAATTAATAGTTTAATTTAGGTATAGATATGTAATATAATATAAATAAATAAGAAAAAATAGCAATGATAAATGTTAAAAACCAAATTGGTATTATTGTTTTTTTTTGAGTCCCTAATCCAAATTGTCTTAAAGAACCATCTTTATCATATAAAAATGCAGGTTCTGCTAATTGTATAATACAAAATATAACTAAAAATAATATTATGGAAACTGACGTAATATTTTTACGAATATATTGTCTATTCATTGATAACTTATATATAGATTATTTTTTAAAATTAAATATAATTACTAAATATTAATAATTACCATCATGTCCATCTTCATCACCGAAATCATCATCTTCAGGTAAATAATTTAAGTTATTGACTTCATTTTCAATTCTATTTGAAATATAATCACTTTCTGCGATATCTAAATTATATATTTCTCTATTGAATTCACTTACATCGTCTAAACCACCAGTTTTCATTTCTAATAAAGCTTCTTTTTCCATGGTTTCTCTTTCTTTATCATATTGTTTGCTATCATATTCAAATATAGCTTTTGATTTACCTATTCCCCAATGACCTAACGAATATGATTTCATTAAATTTTCTATTTGTCTTTCTTCAACGGTTAAATTGCCAAGTCTTTTAACCATCTTTTCCTTTTCTTTTGTTTTACTTTTTAAAACATTTTTATTAATATCTTCACTTGTAACATCAAGTAATTTTTTGTATTCTTCTATTTTTTTTACATAAACTTGTAATAAATCATTAGTAGTTTTAATTATTTTTTGTTTAGCACTTGCATATAATTCATCATCATCACTATCAGGAATATTCAAATTAGCCTGAAATGATGATATATAGAGAGAAAATGAAGACAATAAGAAATAATATCCCAATTTTTTTATAATTTCACCATCAAAAATAGAACTACATTTTTTATTTTTTGATTCTCCTTTTGTCTCTCCATTATTTATATTTTCATTATTATTAATATCAGTATAAAAAGGAATACTATTTAATAACATAAGCATATCTTCATTATTTTTTAAAACATAATTCAAAACAACTTTTAATCTTTCATCTCCATAAAATTTTGAAAAATCTTGTCCATCTTTTAACATAAATTGTTTAATATCCTTTGAATGAGTTTCACTAAATTTTTTAGAGCCCTTTAACCAATGTTTTGGAATATATCTATTATTATAATCTATTTCATTTAATATAATTGTAGGATATACCTTAATTATTAAAGTTATTAATTCACGTAACATATTAAATATAATAATTCCTATTTCATCCTTTTTAGAAATATAATTATCATCAATATCATCTTTCTCTTCTTTAATCATCCATGATGTATCACCCTTCCAATTTAATATAAACTGACCTCTTTTTTTATTTTTAATTTTACTATTAACATCATTAGTAGGATTGAAGAGCTTTAATATATTCATATTTTTAAATTTTACATTTTTTTCGATATTTGAAATCATATCATTAATTTGTCCATTTAAATATATTTTAAATTCATTAATTACAATATCATTTTTGTCTGTAACAGAAACATCAAATCTATCTACTAATTCTTTTAATTTTTCTAATAAATTTCTATCACATATTGTATTTTCCTTATCTAATAAATATTTAATGGTTTCTTCCAAATACAATTTTTCTGTTGTGATAGGAGGGTCTAAATCATATTTCAATATATTTCCTCTATTAATTATATTTAATAATATATTTAATGATTCTTTATTATAAATTAAATTATCATTTTCCATAGAAAGTATTTTTTCTTCAATAGAATCAAAATTATTAAACTTACAAGAATTATTAATACATAACCTTTTTAAATTTTCATCTAATTCAATACCACTATTAAATTTACAAAATTTTATAAATGCTAAATAAATAGTAGATTTTGAAAAATCTTCTGAAAAATTAACTTGAGACCAATCAAGTTTTGTAGATTTTGCAATATTAAAAAAAGATGGCTTGCTACTATTTTTATATTTATAATATAATTGGGATAATTTTTTAATAATATTATTATGTTTTTGAATATTACTATCTTTTTGAGAAAAATATAAATTAGTATTAGGTTCTCCTTCATTACAACAAGCATTTTCTACAAAAGGTATGCCACTTTTAGTTTCTAATATTAAAGGTTCTTTATCTATTACTCTTTGTATTGATTGAATAATTGAAAAAGAATAACTTTTAATCTTACCATATAAATTCCATAAATGAGCAAACTGTTGAGAATCATTTTTTTTTATACGAGATATTAGAGTATTTTCAAAAGTGTTTGAAATATTATTTACACTTCTTACAATAACAGGTTTTAATGGTGGTAAAAATTCAGACCATTTTTGAACATCAAATTCATCCATTATTGTATTTACTTCTCCTCCACGTTTTTTCCATTCATTTTTTAACTTTAATAACATTGAAACATCATCTATTATTAATATTTTTTCATCCATCCATTTTTTTATCTTGTTCAACCATTTTTCCATTATTTCCTCATATTTTTTTAAACGTTTCCTTTTACCACTTAAACCTTTTGGAATTATATTCCAAGGCCTATCATTTCTTCTAAGATGAAATAACATACAAGAAAAATATTCAAGAAAACTTAAATCACTATTTCCATCTATAGGATAACCTGAAAATGATTTTTTACAAGTACCATATGCTTTTTTTGAAATAACTCCTGGAATTACAGATTGTACTGCTATAATATATGCTGAAATCAAAGAATATAATAAAATTTCATCATACTTTTTTTCATATGTTTTTAATTTTTTTCCTTCTTTAACTTTTTTAGCATATGCTGTTTTATATGTAATTTCATCTGGAGCATATTGATTTATACATTCAATTGTTGTTTTTATTATAAAATTATGTTGTGATTCTGTTGATATAAATAATTTATCATCAAATGTTTTTATCATTTTTTTTAAATTTCTTGCTTCTTTTGTAGAATAATCATCTTTAATATTCCTTATTGTTGAGGATTTTAATTTATCAGATAAACTTTCTTCCATAATATCTCTTGATTTAATCTTATATCCTGATTTATCATAACCTTCTGTTGTATCTAAAGTAATATTTGATATATAGTAACCACTATATTTATCAACCCATTTATCACCATCGTCACTTAAAGTTCCTCTGTCTTTATAAATTTTATCCAATGCTTTAATATATTGCTTTTTTTGAAAACCTACTGCTAAATCAAAAAAGAAATTAGGTAATAATTTTATATTTGTATCTATACAATAATACCATTTATCGTCTTCATCATCATCGGCAATTCTACAATATTGATAAATAAATTTTAAAATATTATCAAATTTTTTAATAATATCATTTTGTGATAAAATCTCATCTCTTAATAATTCATACGGTGACACTACTATCTCCTCTTCCGCCAACGTATTAGCTATTCTTTCACGATATTTATCTTTTTTTAAAAATTTATTTATTTTTAATGTTTTTAAAGAAACAATATTTTGTTTTCTATAATTAAATTCATTTAATAAATTTGTTTTCAACTCTTGAATACCCAATTGTAATTCATCATCAAATCTCTTAACTATTTGTTCAAGTATATTTTTTTTCAACATTTTTTTACTTGTATCTAAATTTGTACACGTCTCTTTTATTTTAACACAATTTTGTTTTAAATTACAAAAATTTATTTCATCAATATTTTTTCCTAATAATGTTTTATCATATATCCAAATATTATTTTGTCTTATATAATATTTTATATCATTATCTCCTACATCCAATATGGCATATTCACCATCATTAACTAAACGGACTTTATCAATCATTGCTTCAGCATCTCTTTGTGATTTTAAATCTTCTACACCATTATTTATTATTAAAAACTGTTTTAAAGCTGATTTCATATCTTCTGAGTTTTCAAACTCATCACTATGTTTTGATATCCAATCATTACCAATATCATAAGGTGTATCATCATATTTTTTATCCACAAAAGCTGAACTATTATTATCTTCTATTAATTCATCCAAATCTTGATATCTTTTTACTAATTTATATTTATTACAATTTCCCTTATCTTCCTTTTTATCTTCTTCTATATTTACTGAAGTTTGTTCTAATTCCTCTTTTATTTTTTCTTCTATTGATATTGGCTGCCCAAAAGTCAATTCACTTAAGGATAAAACTGTATTATATAATCTTCCATTATCAAAATTTAATATCCTTTTTAATGACTCATCTGTCTCCAAATCATCTTTCAAATTATAATATATTTTTTCACAAATATCTAAATAATCTTTTTTTATTATTTGTTTTAATATGGTAGGTATAAAATAGTCTTTATTACTTCTTATAAATTTTATTCTATCTTTATTATTTTGATATAGTACCTTTTTATATTTAACAATTTCATCATATATAAAATCCTTAATCAAATCATATTGTTGAAATGTAATATCATCATTATAAATTAAAAATGGCTCCAAATATTCTATTATTTTTGTAAATGATGTTCCATTTTTTATATATTTTTTCAATATATTAAATACACTTTTTGTTTGAGGCACCATTATATCTAAAAAATTTTCATATACATCATCAGCTATTACTTTTTCATCTCTATCTATGTATCTTCTTCTTTCATCAAAATTATAATACATTTTTGTTCTGAATAAATTCTCATCTATTGGTTTATTATTATCTACTTCTTCTCCTTCTTTTATTATTTTTTCATTTATTTTTTTTGATTTATTCAAAATATCATATAAAAAATAATTAAAAATTGATAAATTTGCTTTTTTATAAATAGATGTTGTTCGCAAATTAATACGAGAATATTGAATGTATGGTTCTGGTAATGAAATAAAACCTAACAAATTTATTTTATCATTTCCCGTTAAAGGCACAATTAAATCCTTACTATGTTTATTTTTTATATCTGGATTATGTAATTTATTTAACCCTAAATTATATTTATCTATTACATATTCTTCATTAATTAATAACGCATCCTTATTTTCTCGTGCTTTTACCATAGTTGATAAAAAACTTCCACTATTATTAATTAAAACATCAAAATTATCATTCACTTCTTTTTTTATTATTATATTATCATTATTATTTGTATCTAAAAAAGGTGTTAAATATGAATTTAAACCTCCCATTAAATAATTATATTTATTTTGACTATCAGGAACATTATTAGTTTTATAATTATTAAAGTAGTCCATTAATTCTGAAGTATCATATTTAAATTCACCTATTTGAGCATCTTCATATATTTCATCTGGCTTTGTACTGGCATCAAATATTTTATGAGAATTTCTTGAAACTGGAATTAACCAATATAATTTTTTATCTAATTTTTTTAAACTTTCAATTAAAGGTTTATGATTTGCCCCTTTTATTTTTATTTTTTCAGCATTTCCTATTTCATCAAATGAAGAAAATTTTTTTCTTAATTGTTTAAACCTTTCAATTATTATATGAATTTTATTTAATACTTCAGGGGTTCTTTGATTTGATGGATATTCTGCCAATAATTCATCTAAAATATCTTGCGTTTGAGTATCTATTCCAAATCTTTTATTTTTATCATCGACATAGGTCATCTCTGTTATTTCATCTAATTTTTCTTCATCTAATACTTCAATATCATCTATATCATAAAATAAATCTTCAGTATTTTTCAGTCGTGTTTCACTATCTAATATTAAATCTAAATCATCATCTGAATCTTCTTCTTCTAAAGAATCGATTATTCTTGATTCTTCTTCTTGGTCTTTTTCTTCCTCTTGGGGGAAAAAATCCTTAATACTTATTATTGGTATATCTAATGGAATACCCTTATATCCAAAATCAATATAGAATTTATTACCTGAACCATATTCTGTTAATTCTATTTGATCTTCATCTAAATCTGTTATTTGTCCATTTAATATTTTTGGAATATTTCCTCCTAATTCAATACTAACAAATTTATTAGGAATTAAATCATTTTGTCTGGCATATCCTTTTTCTCCAGGATTTGCTAATATTGATATTTCTTCTATTGATTCATCTGTTAATTTTTTACCCTTTATAGTAAGTTCTACTATTGTAAAATCTGTATCATTTATTAACTTAATTAAATTATCATCTAAATAATCAACAAGATATATTTTATTATCTAATACAAGATTATTTGGTGCTGATATTTGAATTATTTGACCTAATTCTAAAAATAGCTTTGATTCCATTTCTTGAGACATTACTTATATTTATCATAGAAATTATCTGTAAGAAATACATTGTAAATATTATATAAAGAATTGATTATATTATATTTCAAATGTCTTACGATTTAAATTCTTATGCTGATTTATTACGATTAACAGAGGATAGAGAATATTCTCAAGAAAAATTCATTAAAGTTAAAAAGTACGACCATTTATTTGTTTTAAAATATGATAAATCTAAATTAACAAATGAAAATGTAAATACATTAGGATTATTTAGATCTGTTATTATTGATAAAAGAGGGCATATACTATGTTTTGCACCACCCAAATCTATTAATTTTGATAGATTTTCACAAACAAATAAATATCATGATTGTTTTGTTCAACACTTCCCAGAAGGAACTATGATAAATGTATTTTTTGATGAACATATTGATGATTGGCAAATATCCACAAGAAGCACAATTGGTGCTAAATGTAATTATAATATGGATAGTAATATTACCTATAGATATATGTTTTTAGATGCAATGAATCATATTGGAATGGAATTTGAACATTTAGATAAAACTTGCTGTTATAGTTTTGTTTTACAACATCCAAAAAATAGAATTGTTGTTCCTATTAAAGACCCTGCTATTATTCTAACAAATAAATATAAAATAAATAAACACCAAATTATTAATAATAATAATGATAGTTTAACTTCAAAATATGCTGTATTAAAACAACACCAAATTACAGATAAATCTTTTATGGAATTTGTTAATTATACTGGTAATAATTGGTCCGATTTAATTACACATTTTTTCTCAGGAAATTTAGCTTATCAACTTCAAGGTATTGTTATATGGAATAATAAAGGACAAAGAACCAAAATTAGAAATTCAAATTATGAAAAAATTAAACATTTAAAAGGTAATAGTCCTAAACTACAATATCAATATTATCATTTAAGACAACAAAATGCTGTTAAAGATTTTTTATATTATTATCCTGAAAATAAAGAAGAGTTTAGTGATTTTAGAAAAGAATTACATAAATGGACAAACCAATTATATCAAAATTATATTAGTTGTTTTATAAAAAAAGAAAAACCATTAAAAAATTATCCATATCATTTCAAAACTCATATGTTTAAAATACACGAAATATATTTAAATTCACTAAAAAATGACAAAAAATTTGTAAATAAAAGCGTTGTAATTGAATATGTTAATACTTTACCTCCTCCAAGATTAATGTATTCTGTAAATCATATAAAAAAACAATACGATAAAGACCATAAAATAGTAACAAGTGATTTAAAAGTATTAATGAAAAGTGAAATTTAATGAAAAAAATGTAATTTAAGAAAAAAATTTAATATTTTAATAATATATATGAAAGCAATCAAATACCAACTACCTGCCGCAAGAAGAAAAAGAAAACAAGAACGAGAACTGCAAAAAGCAAAAGCACAGGCCGACAAAGAAGCTGCGGAAAAACAAAGAGTAGAAGAACGGAAGAGGAAGTCGCAATGGGAAGCCGACAACCCAGGGAGCAACCAATTGTACAGTGCTTTAGGAGAAGACTGGTGTAACGCGGGAACTTCCAAGACCATTAATGGCCGGGCCTACTTTGAATCCAGCCTGGATGACTACGGCGAGAAGGAGGTTTGCGCGGACAGGAACTCCGCGCAATTGAAGCATTATTATAAAAACGGTATGATTTGGGATGGTAATGGTTGGGTGAAAGGGGAAGCAACGTCAGGAGATACGATTGCGAATACTACTCAGGGTGGTAAAAGAAAAACAAAAAAGAGAAGAGGAGGAAAAAGAAGAAGAAAAACAAAGAGAAAAAGTAGAAGAAAAACAAAAAAACGTAGAAAAAAGAGAAGAAAGAAAAAAACAAAAAGACGTAGAAGATAAAAAAATTAAATAATATCTTATAAAAAAAATATTATTTAATAGTGCTTTTTTTAATAGTGCTTTTTTTAAAGTTAAAAGTATTCCTTGATATTTAAGAATATTTTTTTACCAACATCACATGCGAATTGTAGAATTTTGTATACATTTTCATGTGTTTGTATGTCTAAATCATCAGTTTCCTTAAATGCTACTCTTATAATAGAATAATCATCATGCGGGTGTTTTTTAATAAAACCAACATAATTTAATAGTTTTTGTTTTTTATAATATTCTTCGTGTAAAATATATTCAAGGACTTTACCTATAGTGTAGTCTTCGCCTACCAATTTAATATCAAATGAATTCAACATTGCCGTTGCGGTTTTATCTAGCTCTATTTGTTCATCATTACATAGTTGGTTAATATTATCTAATTTAAATATTAAAGTTTCAATAGCATTGTGAATAATTTCTATATTTTTGAAAACACCGACACTTTCTAATTTAAAATCAAAAGAATTTTGTTTATAAAATCTTTTAGCATCCAATGTATACCAATCGGCTTTTTTATAATCTATTTTTTTTGTAGTAATACCCTCTTCCTCCATTTTTTCTACGATATTTTGCCATTGATTATGTTGTTCTACTTTATCTTCTGTGTTTTTATAAGCACAAGTAGATACGACATTATACATACCATCTTGTTTAGAAGTACCTAATTTAAATTTTGCTTTTAATTTTATAATTTCACCGGGAATGTCATTGGAGATTTTAGGGCGCAATCTTGTGAATAGAATAAACTCTTTTGTAAAAGAATTAGAAGGGAATATTTTTTTAACAGTTGAATCAGCTAGATACTTGTTTGTTACAATATCTTTGATTTTAAAATCACTTGTTGTAACATACATCAAAGAATCTTTATCATTTTGTTGATGTAATTCTAATTGTAAATTTTCAATATTATCAAATTCAGTAATATGAACAGGAATACACCCCAACCTTTGTTTAAGAATTTCATTATGAAATCTTGTAGTATTTTCAGAAATATTAATGGAATCATCATCTGTATCAATTACAACAGTCTTGATGTCAGACAATATAATTCTTCTTAAAGCATTAGCTATACTAACATTGGTATTTTTTATAGTAAATGTTAACATTCCTTTATTATCGGCACCATTTTCAACTTCGGGCAAACTAATTACTGTTGATTTTTCCTCGACCATTTGATATATTAATATATTTAATATTTAAATAAATTTCAATTTTAAATAAGTTAGAATTATCTTAACGAAAACTTTAGATATATAAATGAGTAGTGTATTATATTACAGTAAATATTGCGAAAATTGTAAAAAATTATTATATGAATTAGGAAAAACAAAAATGCAAAAAGATATCCATTTTTTATCAATTGATAAAAGAGTAAATAGAGGTAACAGTATTTATATAATTTTAGATAATGGGAATGAAATATTTATGCCTCCAAATATAACACGTGTTCCCACATTATTATTATTAAATAAAGGAAATAAATTATTGGTAGGGGAGGACGTTATTAATTTTTTTAAACCTCAAATAATGGGGGAAAAAACACAGGCAGTATTAAGTAATATGGAACCTTTAGCATTTTCTGGATATGAGATGGGTATTAGTATGAGTGATGCATATTCTTATTTAGACCAAAGTCCTGACGAGATGAACGCCAAAGGTGAAGGTGGATTAAGACAAATGCATAGTTTTGTCAAATTAAATCAAAGTGATAGGATAGAAACACCACCAGAAGATTATGAACCAGACAAAGTAGGGCAAGTAGATATGGGGAAATTACAAGCAGCACGTGAAGCAGAAATAAGTTCACCACCTGTTCATAAAATATAATGTTTAAGATTATTATTTAAATAATAAACAAAATATTTAAATATCATAGATATAAAATGTCTCTTCTTAAAGCCTTTAATAATCATTTAATAGAATTCATTGACGACCTTATAAATGTTTTTCCAGATAATTTAGATATAAAAACAAGTAGAACATTTATAGAAGGTTTAAAAAAAATTAATCC
>Ga0114997_10002921_pt1 | contig 13616 bp, 14 predicted proteins | sample ArcticOcean_MG_C_2_FD_87045 | JGI IMG/M metagenome (GOLD analysis project Ga0114997, IMG submission 87045) | Marine microbial communities from western Arctic Ocean - ArcticOcean_MG_CB4_136 | ecosystem: Environmental > Aquatic > Marine > Oceanic | place: Arctic Ocean: Canada Basin | collected... | reverse complement strand
TTTTGGAAATAGGTCCTGGTAGTGGAAATTTAACCACATTTATTTTAAAAAAAAATCCAAAAAAGGTTTATGTGGTTGAAAAAGATGATGAACTAGCTTTATTATTGAAAGATAAATTTACAAATGAAATTACTATTATTAATGATGATGTTTTAAAAATATCTGAAGAGAAAATTTCTAATGAAAAACTTACTGTATTTGGAAACTTACCTTATAATATTTCTACTGAAATTCTTTCAAAATGGATAATTAACATCGATAAAAACTTCTGGTTTAGTGAATTAGTATTAATGTTTCAAAAAGAAGTTGCTGAAAGAATCATTGCAGAATCTAATACATCCAAATATGGAAGATTATCTATTTTATCAAACTGGAAATTAACTATTAAAAAGATAATAGATATTAAGCCAGAAAGTTTTTCACCAAAACCAAAGATTGATAGTACGCTGTTACTATTTACCCCAAGAGAGAAAATTTTTGAGTTAGAAAATGCAAAAAATCTTGAAATGATTACTAGAGTTTTTTTTAGTCAAAGAAGAAAAATGCTTAAAAAACCCTTTAACCAAGTTTTTAATAACGCAAAAGAAGTTGCAGATAAATTTGATATTGATCTTAATCTTAGACCACAAAACCTTGAACCTGAAATATATTTTAAGCTTGTAAGGGAATATGAGGGCCTAAAAAGTTAATTTATTAACATGTTCTCTAATGTATTCTTTGTCATAGTCTTTTGAACCATTGTTAATTTCAGCATCTATTAAATTATTGATTTTAGAATAACACTCATCAAGATTATCATTTATAATCACATAGTCATAATTTATCCAATGTAATACATCTCTGCTAAAATCTTTCATTCTTTCATCTGCAATTAATTTATCTTTCATATCTCGATTAGAGAGTCTATCAAGCAAAACTTCTTTACTTGGTGGTAAAATAAAAAAAGTGATAAGTTTATAATTTAATTTTTTATTTTTAATTTGATCAGCACCCTGCCAATCAATATCAAATATAACATTCTCACTTTTTTCTAATTTTTCTATAACAGGTGTTCTTGTGGTTCCATAAAGGTGGTTGAATACTTTTGCATATTCTAAGAACTCTTCATTTTTTACCAAACTTTCAAACTTTTTATGATCTACAAAAAAATAGTCTTTGTCTGCAATTTCATTATGTCTAGGTTTTCTTGTGGTATGTGATACTGAGATATGAAAATTTTTATTCTTAGATAAAAGTTTTACTAAAGTAGTTTTACCTGCCCCAGATGGGGATGATAAAATCACCATTATCCCATCTTTTTTTGAGGACATTTAAATTCCTAATTTGCTTTGCCCGCTATAAAGTTAACAGCATCACCTACAGTAAGAATCTTTTCAGCTTCACTATCTGAAATTTCTGAACCAAATTCCTCTTCAAAAGCCATTACTAATTCAACTGTGTCTAAACTATCTGCTCCAAGATCATCTATAAAACTTGAGTCATCTAAAACTTTAGCCTCATCTATACCTAAGTGATCTGCCACAATTTTTTTAACTTTGCTTGAAATATCTTCTGACATAATGTTCCTTTTTGTTATAAATCGTTAATAGTTTAAAAAGCAATTTTGTCAACCCAAATACATGCCTCCATTAACGTGTAATGTTTCTCCATTAATATAGTCTGATTGGTCAGAAGTTAAAAAAGCTACTGCATTTGCGATATCTTCAGGCATACCAAGTCTATTAGATGGGATTTTAGCAATTATAACCTCTTTATATTTTTCATCTATTTGATCTGTCATTGCAGTGCTTATAAAACCAGGTGATATACAGTTTACATTGATATTTTTTTTAGCATATTCAATTGCTATACTTTTTGACATTGCAACAATACCAGCTTTAGATGCTGTATAGTTTGCCTGTCCAACATTTCCTGTGTGTCCTACAACAGATGTAATATTTACAATTTTTCCAGATTTATTTTTGAGCATTTTTTTTATAGAATATTTACACATTAAAAAAGTAGAGGTTAAATTAATATCTATTACTTTCGTCCATTCTTCTAAGCTCATTCTAATTGTTAGATTGTCTTTTGTGATTCCTGCATTATTGATCATGCAATCCAGTGAACCACCCAATTTTTCTGTAGCATCATTTATAAATTCCTCAATTTTTTCGTGTTGAAAAATATCAAACTTAATAATCTTTATGTTATTAAATTTTTTTTTTAATTCTTCTAATTTTTCAAGTCTAGTTCCAGTAGCTAGAATATTCGCACCCTGATCATATAATTTTTCAACTATAGAATTACCAATTCCACCAGAAGCACCCGTGACTATAATATTTTTATTTTTTAAACTACTCATTTATATCTATTATTTTTATATCTTCTTCAGTATTTATTGCACTAACTTTAATATTTTTGTCTATTCTTTTTATTAAACCTGATAAAACTTTACCAGGACCAATTTCTATAAATTGATTGGTACCTTTTTCAATCATCAATGAAACACTTTCTCTCCATCTAACCCTACTTTCAATTTGTTTAATTAATAAGTCTTTTAATTGATCTGAACTAGATATTTCTTTTCCAGTCACATTGGAAATTAAGATGTTTGAAGGTTCTTTAAAATTTAGTTTTGCTATTTCTTCATTCATTACAAGAGTCGCTTTATTCATTAACTTACAATGAAATGGTGCACTTACTGGTAGTTTTATGTTTTTAATATTTGCTGCTTTTAAATCTAACATCATTTTTTCTAGATCTTCTTTTTTACCACTTAATACTATTTGCCCTAATGAATTATCATTTGCAATATAACATTCATATTTATTTTTATTTTCATTGATAATATTTTCTACTTTTGAAATTGTAGAACCCAAAACAGCAACCATTCCACCTACCCCTTTTGGTACAGAATTTTGCATAGCTTTTCCTCTGATTTTTAATATTTTTAGAGTATCTGAAAATGATAATACTCCTGCTGATGCTAATGCAGAATATTCTCCTAAAGAGTGTCCAGCAAAAAAATTAGCTTTATTTAGGTCAATTTTAAATTCATCTTTAACAAGTTTAAAAATTGAGTAACTAAGTATAAATATTGCAGGTTGAGTATTCTCTGTTAAATCTAATTCAACTTTTGGGCCACTTAAAACAAGCTTTGATAATGGTAATTCTAGTGTATCATCTGCTTCTTTAAATAAATCTTTAACTAAACTATATTTATCATATAATTCTTTACCCATTCCTACTAATTGTGAGCCTTGACCAGGAAAAATAACAGAAAACATTTAAATATCTAAATTTTATTATGGTATTAAGTGTTGTAATTCAATTATTATAATAGTATATCCTCACTTTTTATTAAAGAACAATTATGAATTTATACGAACACACTATAGTAGCCAGACAAGACACTAGTCCAGCTCAAGTAAAAGCATTGACTGAAAAATATTCTAAAATTGTAGAGAAATATGATGGTGAAATAGTACAAACTGAAGATTGGGGCTTGCTAAATCTTGCCTATATTATTAAAAAAAACAAAAAGGGTATTTATATGCACTTTAAAATAAAAGGTGCTGGAAAAATAATTGAAGAATTAGAGAAAAATGAAATTATTGACAAAAATCTTTTGCGATACATGACCGTTAAGGTTAAAAAATTTAATTTAGAAGCAAAGTATTTTTCTAAAAAAGATGAATATGAAAAAAAAGAATATAAGAAAGATTATAACAGAGATTAATTATGCCATCAAAAAAAAGATTAGGAAATAAAAAAAAAGGCAATCAGAGTAACTTTGCAAAATTAAGTATATTCCAGCCTAATAAATATAAATTCAAAAAATCTTGCCCTCTTTCAGTAAAAGGTGCCCCAGAAGTTGATTATAAAGATATTAGATTATTAAAAAAATATATGTCTGAGAATGGTAAAATTTTACCCTCAAGAATTACAAATGTTTCACAAAAAAAACAAAGAGAGCTTTCATTGTCAATTAAAAGAGCTAGAAACTTGGCGTTAATTTAAATGAAAGTTATACTTCTAGAAAATTTAAGAAGGATTGGATCTATTGGGGAAATTATAGATGTCAAAAGAGGTTTTGCCAGAAACTATTTAATTTCAAATAAAAAAGCCCTTTACGCTTCAAAAGAAAATATTGCTGAAGTTGAAAAAATTAAATCTGAACTAGGAAAAAAAGATGCTGAAAAGAAAAAAGAAGCTCAAAAAATTTCAGAGCAAATTACTGGCAAAGAGTATGTAATTAAAAAACTAAGTACAGAAAACAAAGAACTTTATGGTTCAGTCAAACCAACAGAAATTTCAAAATTAATACACGAAAATAACAAACTAGATATAAAGCCTTCAATGATTCAACCAATAACTGAAATTAAATCACTTGGTAAATTCAAGGTAAAGATTATTTTACACTCTGAAATAGATTCTGAAATTACTATTAATGTAATTACAGCAGATACTATTCAATAATTATACAATTTTTTCCCCAGCTTATATTTGCTATTTTCTTAAATTTTATATCAAGTAAAATTTGTTAATGGAAAATAATCTAAGCATAGTTAAAGATACTTTTAAAGAGCTTCCTAATAATATTGAAGCTGAACAAGCTGTAATAGGATCAATATTAGTTCAAAATGAAATTTTTGATGAAATAAATACTATTATTTCAAGCGTTAATTTTTATGATCCTATGCATCAAAATATTTTTTCAGCTATTGAAAGTCTTATTTATAAGGGAATGCTTGCTAACCCCATTACATTAAAAAATTATTTTGAAAATGAAAAAGATGAATTAAATATCCCTGAATATTTAGTTAAAGTTACAAAATTTTCTACACCTACAAGACAAGCAATTGAATATTCAAGAATTATTTACGACATGTTTGTAAGAAGAGAATTAATTAAAATATCTGAAAATACAATAGATGCAGCCAAACTAAATTCACTTGACGTTAATGGACAAAATATAATTGAAAATTCAGAAAGATTACTATTTGATCTCGCTGAAAAAGGATCTTTTAATTCATCATTAGTCAAGTTTGATGAGGCAATGAGACAAACAATTGAAATGGCAAAAACAGCTTTTCAAAATGATGCAGGTATTGTAGGTGTACCCACAGGGTTAAGAGATCTAGATGATAGACTGGGCGGACTACATAACTCAGATTTAGTTATTATTGCTGGTCGTCCTGGTATGGGTAAAACAGCTTTAGCAACTAATATAGCTTTCCATGCCTCTCAAAAATTGCAAGAAAGTGGAAGAAAATCTTCAATTGCTTTTTTTTCATTAGAGATGTCATCAGAGCAGTTATCAACTAGGATTTTAGCAGAACAGTCTAGAATTAAATCAAACGATATCAGAAGAGGAAAAATTACAGATGATCAATTTGATAAATTTATTGAAACTTCTAAAAATATAGCTGAGTTACCTCTTTTTATTGATGAAACTCCTGCAATTAGCATTGCTGCAATGAGCAATAGAGCAAGAAGAATAAAACGATTACATGGTTTAGATTTAATTGTTGTTGATTATATTCAGTTAATGACAGGTTCACTAAATAATAGAGATGGTAGAGTTCAGGAAATTTCACAAATAACTCAAGGTCTTAAAGCAATAGCAAAAGAACTAAAAATTCCTGTAATTGCACTTTCCCAACTATCTAGACAAGTAGAACAAAGAGATAACCATAAACCTTTATTGTCAGATTTAAGAGAATCGGGATCCATTGAGCAAGATGCTGATGTTGTAATGTTTGTCTATAGGGAAGCTTACTACTTAGAAAATAAAGAACCTCAGGCGGCAACTGTTGATCACGCAGAATGGCAGGCAAAAATGAGTGAAATAGCTAATCTTGCTCAAATTATTATTGCAAAACAAAGACATGGTCCTACTGGCAATATTGAGGTTGAATTTGAGGCTATGTTTACTAAATTTAAAGATAAAGATACTCAAAATTACTAATTTAAAATATATAATAGTATTAAATGCTATCTTATTTTTATCAAAATACTATTCTAAAAAATCCTAAATCAATTTTTTTATTACTTCTAATTACATTATTAAGTTTTGGTTATTTTTCTAAAGATTTCAGATTAGATGCCTCTTCTGAAACTCTTTTAATTGAAGGGGATCCTGACCTTGAATATTTAAAGGAAATTACAAAAAGATATGGCTCAAAAGATTTCTTAGTTTTAACCTACACTCCTAATGAAGGGATGATTACAGAATCATCAGTAAATAATCTTTTAAGTATAAAATATAAGATACAGAGTTTAGATTGGGTTCATAGTGTTATAACATTATTAGATATTCCTTTACTCAATAACTCAGAAGCACCTTTACAAGAAAGGCTGGGAAGTTTTAAAACATTAAAAGATGAAGGTGTTGATACAGAAAGAGGATTTAAAGAAATACTAAATAGTCCTGTCTTTAGAAATTTTGTTATTAGTGAAGATGGTAAAACAAGTGGTGTGATTGTTTATATTAAAAAAGATGAACTAAAAAATATAGAAAGCAAAAGTGAAAAAGAAATAGAAATATATAAAGAGACTTTAAAGAAAAAGAATCATGAAAATATTACTCAAATAAGAGAGATAATTAAAAGCTACGAAGATGTTGGAAAAATTTATCTGGGAGGTATACCAATGATTGCTGATGATATGATGTCATTTATTAAAAGTGATATAATTATTTTTGGTTTAGGAGTTCTTTTATTTATTATTGCAACACTATGGTTTATATTTAGAAGGTTAATTTGGATTATAGTCCCAATTAGTAGTTGCTTCTTTTCAGTTTTAATTATGACAGGACTTCTTGGTCTATTAGGTTGGAAGGTTACTGTTATTTCATCAAACTTTATTGCATTAATGTTAATTTTAACTATGGCAATGAACATTCATATGAGCACTCGTTTTTTGCAATTAAGAAATGATTTTCCAAACTTGGGTAACTTTAAAATTATTTCACTAACAACTAAAAAGATGTTTTGGCCAATAATTTATACAGTTCTTACAACTATATGTGCTTTCTTATCCTTAATTTTTAGTGGAATTAAACCTATCATAGATTTTGGCTGGATGATGACTTTGGGTTTGATAACATCATTTATAATCACATTTACTTTATTACCTACACTTTTAAGTTTTATGTCAAATAACAACATAAAAATTAAAGAAAATGATAATTCTAAAATAACTTCTTTTTTTGCAAAAGTTTCTATCAATAATAAAGGTTCTATATTTGTTATTACTTCTCTTATTGTTTTTTTAAGCATTGCTGGAATTAGTCGTCTTGAAGTAGAAAATAGTTTTATAAATTATTTTAATAAAAATACTGAAATATACAAGGGTATGAAGCTTATTGATGAAAATTTAGGTGGCACCACACCTTTAGAAGTTATATTAAAATTTCCTGATAAAAAGGAAGTAAAGGTAAGTGAAGATGATGAGTTTGAAGATTGGGAAGATGAAGAAAGCCAAAATGATGAAAAATACTGGTTTACAAAAGATAAGGTTGATAAAATTCAAGCAGTTCATAACTATTTAGATAGTTTGCCTGCCGTTGGAAAGGTTTTATCATTTAGTTCAATTGTAGAGGTTGCAACGCAGCTAAATAATAATAAACCCTTAGGAACATTGGAAATGGGTGTTCTTTATTCAAAAATTCCTGAAAGTATAAAAAAAGATATTATTGATCCATATATTTCAATCAAAGATAATGAAGCAAGAATAAGTTTAAGAATTATTGATTCACAAGATGGGTTAAGAAGGAATGATTTAATAAATCAAATAAATTATGATTTACAAAACAAATTAAAATTAAATAAAGACGATTTTAAGCTTGCCGGTGTTTTAATTCTATTTAATAATTTACTTCAAAGTCTTTTTAAATCACAAATTCTTACATTGGGATTGGTGATGATAGGAATATTTACAATGTTTATGATTTTATTTAGAAATATTAAGCTATCCTTAATTGGAGTAGTACCAAACTTTATTGCTGCCTTTTTTATTTTAGGTATTATTGGTTTGTTAGGAATACCCCTTGATATGATGACCATAACGATTGCCGCAATCACTATTGGTATTGCTGTAGATAATAGCATTCACTATATTTACAGATTTAAAGAAGAGTTTTTAAAAGATAAAGACTACAATAAAACCTTAAAAACTTGTCACTCTACAGTTGGTGTAGCAATACTTAACACTTCAATAACAATTGTGTTTGGGTTTTCAATTCTTGTTTTTTCAAAATTTATACCCACAATTTATTTTGGGGTATTTACTGGTATAGCTATGCTACTTGCTATGATTTCTGTATTGACTTTGCTTCCTTCACTTATTTTAATGAGTAAGCCTTTTGGAAAATAGAAATAAATATGATTGATGCTTTAAAATATTTTTATGAAGCAGTCTCAATTATAGATTTAATTTCTTTAATCATCACTCTTTTATCTGTGAGTAAATGTTACAGGAAGGGTTTTGTTTTAAGTTTACTTGCAGCATCAAAGTGGCTCTTGGCTTATATTGTAACTCTAATTTTATTTCCGAGAATTAAGCCCTATTTTAAAAATATAATCGATAATGAGTATGTACTTGATGTAACATTGGGTGTGGCTATTTTTGTTTTAGTAATCTTTATAATATTAGTTATAAATAAAGGAATTAGTAAGACTGTTACGTTTGTTGGACTAGGGAGGCTCGATTCAATCTTTGGTTTATTTTTTGGTTTTATTAGAAGTTATGTGATCTGCATTTGTCTATTTTCAGCGATAGATATTGTCTATAATTATAGTAAATGGTCAATTAATACTGAAAAATCATACGCCTTTCCATACATAGAAAAAGGTAGTATTTATTTGATAGAAGTATTTCCTAATGAAAAAACGTATCAAGATTCTAAAGAAAAAATTGAAGAGCTATAATCCAAAACTTAAGGAAGAATGTGGTGTATTTGGCATAAGTAATAGTAACGATGCTGCTGCACTAACTGCTTTAGGTCTTCATGCTCTTCAACATAGAGGCCAAGAAGGTTGTGGAATTGTATCATTTGATGGAGAAAAATATCATTCAGAAAAGAGATTTGGTTTAGTTGGAGATAATTTTAATAAAGAGAAGGTTTTAAAAAATTTACTAGGCAAGCATGCTATAGGACATAATAGGTACAGCACAACAGGTGAAAATACTTTAAGAAACATACAGCCTTTTTTTGCAGATACAAATGCTGGTGGTATTGGTGTTGCACATAATGGCAATTTAACTAATTCTGTTACACTAAGAAATAAGTTAGTTGAAGAGGGTGCGATTTTTTACACAACTTCAGATACTGAAACAATTGTTCAATTGATTGCAAAATCAAAAAGAAATAAAACTGTTGATAAGGTTATTGATGCAATATTTCAAATTCAAGGTGGTTACGCATTAGTTATGCTTACACAAAGTACATTAATAGGTGTTAGAGACCCACATGGAATACGACCTTTAATTATAGGCAAGATAAAAGATAGTTACGTTCTTGCTTCTGAAACATGTGCACTAGATATCATAGGAGCAAAATATGTCAGGGATGTAGAGAATGGTGAAATTGTTATAATTCAAGATAATGAGTTAAAAAGCTTTAAACCCTTCCCTGCTAGAAAAGTTAGACCTTGCGTTTTTGAATATATTTATTTTGCAAGACCTGACAGTTTATTAGATGGAAAGTCTGCTTATGAACATAGAAAAAACTTAGGCACAGAACTTGCTAAAGAAAATAAGGTTGATGCAGATATAGTTGTACCTGTGCCAGACTCAGGAAATGCTGCGGCACTTGGATTTTCTCAACACTTAGGAATTAATTTTGAATTAGGCTTAATTAGAAACCATTATGTTGGAAGAACCTTTATAGAGCCAAGTCAAAAAATTAGAAGTTTGGGTGTTAAATTAAAATTAAATGCTAATCAATCTACAATTAAAAATAAAAAGATTATTTTAATAGATGACTCTTTAGTTAGAGGAACAACTTCTCATAAAATTGTTAAAATGCTTTATGATGCTGGCGCAAAAGAAGTTCATGTTAAAATTGCCTGTCCAGAAATTAGATATCCTGATTTTTATGGTGTCGATACACCAACCAAAAAAGAACTTCTTGCGGCTAATAAAACAAATAAAGAAATTTGTGAATATATTGGTGCTAAATCTTTAGAGTTTTTATCACTAGGGGGCTTATACAGAGCAATAGGCTTTGAGAAACGGAATGATACTTACCCTCAATTAACTGACCATTACTTTACTGGAGACTATCCTGTAAAACCAATTGATGTCTTAGGTGATGATAAAATAACTCAACTATCTTTATTAAGTACAGCTTCTGGAAATTAAAATAAGTATAGTAAAGTTTACTTAAATGGCTTTAAAATAATCTTTATATCACTATATATAAATTAATGATTACTCATAAAGAACAAATAATTAATTACTTTAATTCTGGTATCAGAGAGACCAAAGATTTTAAAATTGGTATAGAGCATGAAAAATTTTTATTTGATCAAAATAAAAATAAAAGAGTTGATTATCCAACTATTCTTAAAATGTTCAAAGGTTTATATGAATTTGGCTGGAAACCAATTTTAGAAAATAAAAATATTATCGGTCTTAAAAAAAGTGGTAAAAGTATTACACTGGAACCAGGAAATCAAATTGAACTTTCAGGGGATCAATTAAACAACATTCATGAAGCGTGCTCTGAATCTCAAGATTATCTTTTTGAAATTAAACAAGTTACGAAAAAATTAAACCTAAAAATAGTAAGTGCTGGATTTGATCCAATTTCTAAAATTTCAGAAGTTCCTAACAATCCAAAGCAAAGATACGGAGTAATGACAAAAGATATGCCTAGCGGTGGTGAATTAAGTTTAGACATGATGTATCGAACCTGTGGAACACAGCTAAATGTAGATTACAATTCTGAAAAAGACTTTGTAAAAAAGTTTAAAATAGTTAATTCAATTGTTCCTATCTCAATTGCTTTATTTGCAAACTCATCAATTGTAGAAAAAAAAAATAGCAACTACCTTTCTTACAGATCTAAAGTTTGGCAAAATACATCAAGAGGAGGGTTGCCTGAAGCTTTTTTTGATAATATGGATTTTGAAAAATATGCAGATTTCGCAATGAATTTTCCAATGCTATTTATTCTGAAGGATAATGAATATATTTCTGGAAAAAAATATTTATTTAAAGATTTTATGAATGGTAAAATTAAAGAATTAGAAAATAAACTTCCTACAGAGAATGCTTTGACTACCCACTTAAGTACAATCTTTACAGAAAATAGACTAAAAAAATACATAGAACTTAGATCAATGGATGCATGTGGGTGGGAATGTTTGTGTTCTGGGCCCGCTTTCAATACTGGAATTTTATATGGAAATCTAGATGAAGCTTATGATCTAATTTCTAAATGGGATAAAAATAAAATTATTAATGCATATCTTGATGCTCCAAAAAAAGGTTTCAATACAGAATTGATGGGTAAAGATTTATTCTATTGGACATCAATACTATTAGAAATTTCAAAAAAGGGCTTAGAAAGTCGAGATATAATTGGTAAAGGTGGATATAATGAAACAAATTACTTGAGTCATTTAGAGGAAATAATTGATAATAAAATAACAAATGCAGATCATATGATTAATGAATTTTCAAAAAATGAAAATTTAAATGATTTATATGACAAATAAAATAATTGCTATTCAAGGGGACCATCCTTCTAAACTAAACCCTGTTACAGATACGAGTATTTTTCTGGCCCATGAAATCCAGAACAAAAAGTATAAAATATTTTATTATGACCCTAAAGATCTATCGATAATTAATTCCAAAGTAATTGCCAAAGGATTTTTTATCAAATTTAATTACAATCAAAAAAAATTTTTTGAGATATTTAAAAAACAGAAATTAGATCTTTCAAATTGTAAATATATCCTAATTCGTCAAGATCCCCCTTTTAATCTTGAATATATTTCGGCAACTTATATTTTAGATACTATTAAAGATAAAGTAAAAATTGTTAACAATCCTACATCAATAAGAAATATCTCTGAAAAACTTTATTCTGCCAAATATCAAAAGTTTATGCCAAGCACTATTTTCACTCAAAACATTGATGAAATTAAAAATTTTTTTAAAAATCATAGAAAAGTAATTTTAAAACCTATTCACAGCTATAGTGGTAATGATATTCATTTATTAGATAAGTTAAATTTAAAATTTATCCAAAAATTTATTAAAAAACATGATCACATCATGTGTCAAAAATATTTACATAAAATTAGCAAAGGAGATAAGCGAGTTTTTTTGATTAATGGAAAAGTATGTGGTGCAATATCAAGAGTTCCTAAAAAAGGGTCTTTTTTAAGTAATATGAGTAAGGGTGCAAAACCTATAAATATTGAATTAACTAAAATAGAAAAAAAAATATCCATTTTAATTGCTAAAGATTTAAAAAAAGAAAATATTTACTTTGCAGGTATTGATTTTATTGATCAAAAACTTAACGGGGATATTAATGTCACCTCACCTACTGGATTAAAAACGCTATTTGATTTATCTGGAATTAATCTTGCTAAAGTTTTTTGGAAAGAATTAAAAGCATGAAAAATTTAACTGAACAACAAAAAGGGTCTTTATTAGCATTCGTTGCAGTAATGTTTATCACCCCAGACTCTTTATTTATTAGACTTTCTAATGTTGATACTTGGGGGTTAGTTTTTTATAGAGGAGCAATTCCTTTTATTACTGTTTTTCTAGGCATGTTTATAATTTATAAATTAAACTTCTTTAAGATGCTTTTCTCAAGTGGGTATCATGGGTTACTTTATATAGGAACTTTTTCAGTCACAAATATTACCTTCGTTGTATCTATACAAAATACAAATGTTGCTAATACATTAGTTATGATTGCTATGGCGCCTATGTTATCTGCTTTTCTTGGTGCTATATTTTTAAAAGAATTACCCGATAGAAAAACCTGGATTACAATATTTGTAACATTTACTGCAGCCATATATATATTCTATGACTCCATACAAATTGGTAACTTTTATGGTGATATTTTGGGCTTAGTAACTGCCTTAGGTTTAGCTGTTGGTGCGGTCACTATTAGATCTGCAAAAGATAAAAACCTAATCCCTGCAGCTGTAGTTGGTAAGTTAATAGTGGCTTTATTTGCTCTCCTATTTATTGAAAGTTTTACATTAACAGGCAATGACTTAATTATAGTTCCACTAATGTGTATTATGTGTGTTGCTATACCTTTTGTATTGGTGACCATAGCTCCTAGGTTTATACCCGCTGCTGAAGTGAACTTATTCTTCTTATTAGAGACCATTATTGGACCAATCTGGGTATGGCTGATTATTAAGGAGCAACCTAGTCTTGAAACCATACAGGGTGGAGTTGTTATTATTACCGCCATTGCAATCCATTCTTTCATTAAATTAAAAAACTCTTAAATCTGTCACAATAAAGACTTGATTTACAAGTAGATCGCAAATAAATACGGTCAATTTTATGAATAAAGTTTTAAAGAATTCTTGGGCATTGTTTTTAGGTATGGGTTTCCTAATGATGGCCTATGGATATCA
>Ga0114997_10002920_pt1 | contig 13625 bp, 11 predicted proteins | sample ArcticOcean_MG_C_2_FD_87045 | JGI IMG/M metagenome (GOLD analysis project Ga0114997, IMG submission 87045) | Marine microbial communities from western Arctic Ocean - ArcticOcean_MG_CB4_136 | ecosystem: Environmental > Aquatic > Marine > Oceanic | place: Arctic Ocean: Canada Basin | collected... | reverse complement strand
TTCTTTTGCTTCAAGATAATCAAGGCTCTTTTCTTCACCGCGTCTTGCGAAGGGCCCGGACGAATTTTCTTAATCTGATCTCGTGATTTTGCCAACTGTTGGTCGATACGTTTGATCTTTTGGTCGATCGACTGTGCGCGAGCGTCCAACTTTTGTTCACAAGAGAGAATAGAAGAGAATGAATGAAATGTCAATTCAATTTGTTTTGTTGTTGGGGGACTCGATGAATGCGCGAAAGAAAAAAAAGAAGAAGAAGACAAAGAAGGAGACGTGAGAAGAAGAAGAAGAGAGAATTAGTACCTTGCCGGTCGTTTCCTCCAACGAAGGCGCTTCCACCGTCTTTTTCACTCCAAACAAGCGTTTCATTTTAGAGAGAGTTTGTGTTCTTCTTCTGTCCAATACTAATTGTTGGGAGGGGGAGGTGCCTTCGGAAAAACAAGAAGAAAACACAAAGGACACTTTCTCTAATAAGTTGGTGCGACTCTTCTGTGCACATGGCACGGTTGAAGTAAATGGTGACTGTGTAAATTTTTTGCTTTTTTTCAATCTCCTCGTTTCACCCACGTGTCTTCTCATCTCCTTCCAAAAGACAACAACAAGATTTTTGTTTCTTCTTCCTTGGCCACGAGAAGAATTCTGAGAAGGAAAAAGAAAAAAGAATCTTCTTCATTTTAATATATCCAATCACATAATACACATACTCAAAATGTCTATCGCGCAATTAGGATCTACGACTGCGGTAAGTGTTATATATTTCGTGTAGCGATTTTCGTTCTTCTCGTTCGATTCAACGTTCGCTTCTTTGTTGTCTGGAGTACGCGGCGGACCGATTTTGGCGCGAAAATTTTGTCTTCTCTATAATCTCAACTACCGAGGAGAAGAAAAAGAAGATAGATTACCCATCGCGAGAGACAAGATCGTGAACGCGGAAAGGCCATCGCAGTGGTTCGAGGACGAACACGAACGAGAAAAGCGAGCGTCAATGTGTACCAATTATACTCGCGCGCACCTTTTTTATGCGTTCAGGAATCGTTCTCGATGTCGCGTTTCGAGAGTTTTACTTAAACGTGTACGCGCGATTAAATCGGAGTTGGTGGTCTTTGAGAGAGAGAAGGAACACGTGTCCTTTTTTGGTCTCAGAACGACACGTGCGTCGGACGAACAGGAAAAATTTCTATCCATTACAAAAAAAGATTAGTTCTAGTATACTCACCTTTAGATATCTCTTTCTATGCAAACGCGTGTTATTATTAAACAGGTCAACACCCGCTCCCTCGCGGGTAAGAATTTCATCGGCTCCAAGGTGTCCTCGGTCACCAACGGCTCCAAGGTGCAAATGTCCAGGTGGAAAGGCATGGACGAGGACATCTCCGACGACCAACAAGACATCGCCAGAGGAAGAGACATGGTCGACTCCAAGTTTCAAGGTGGCTTCGGTATGGGCGGTACGCACAACGCCGTCATGTCCTCCACGGACTACATCTCCCAAGGCCAAAAGAACTTGGACAACTTGTCCGTCGATGGTAACAACTACTACATCTCCCCGTCCTTTTTGGACAAGACCGCCGTGCACGTCGCGAAGAACTTTATGGACTTGCCGCAGATCAAGGTTCCGTTAATCTTGGGCGTCTGGGGTGGTAAGGGTCAAGGTAAGACTTTCCAGTCGAACTTGATCTTCGCCAAATTGGGCATTTCACCGATTGTCATGTCTGCTGGTGAATTGGAATCCGGTAACGCCGGTGAGCCGGCCAAGTTGGTTCGTCAACGTTATCGCGAGGCGTCCGACATCGTCAAGAAGGGTAAGTTGTCTACCTTGTTCATTAACGATCTCGATGCCGGGGCCGGTAGAATGGGCGGTACCACGCAATACACCGTCAACAACCAAATGGTTAACGCTACGTTGATGAACATCGCGGATAACCCCACGAACGTTCAGTTGCCGGGCCAATACGAGGTTGTGGAAATCCCGAGAGTCCCGATTATCGCCACCGGTAACGATTTCTCCACCTTGTACGCTCCGTTGGTTCGTGATGGTCGTATGGACAAGTTCTACTGGGCCCCGACCTTCGAAGATCGTGTTGGTATTGCCAACGGTATCTTCAAGGCTGATGGTGTCGATGAGGCGGACGTTCGCAACTTGGTCGAAGCCTTCGACGGTCAATCCATCGATTTCTTTGGCGCCTTGAGAGCTCGTGTGTACGACGACAAGGTCAGAGAGTTCATCCTTGAAATGGGCCTTGAAAACATTGGCAAGAGATTGGTCAACGTGAGAAAGGGCGAAGAGGTGTCCTTCGACAAGCCGCCTATGTCCATGGAAATCTTGCTCGAATACGGCAAAGCTTTGGAGAACGAGCAAGAAAACGTCAAGAGAGTCCAATTGGCGGATTCGTACTTGGATGGCGCCGTCTTGGCTGGTAACGACGACAGCTCCAACACCGCGATGTCCTTGAACTAAATTCAGATGGTACTGCGCGTTTAGAGAAGATTAAGGTGAAGAGAGAGTGAAAGAGAGGAGGAGGTGCGATTTCTCTCGAGAGAAGGAAAAGAGAGAAAAAAAAAGAGCGGGGAGAGAAGGAGGAGCTCAGTGGTGTGTATTGGTACGTTCCATCGTTCTCGGAAGATGGAAGTTGCTGTAGAACTAAAAACATATATACTTATTTTGAAATTAAAATGAATACAAAATAATAACTTAATCGCTTAACGTTCTGCTCTTCCGCGAAGAGCGGCGGGGGCGTCGTTGTTGTCTCTGTGTCTCCTTTCTTTCTTCACAAAACAGCTCTCCTTGTTGTTCACCGGTCTCGATAAAGAATAAATAAAATGTTTAATCAAACGCTGCCCTCCTGCGAATTGTCGTCGGTATCATCGCTGAAGGTTTCAACAGCGAACGCGAGATGTAACAGCGGCAAGCAACGCAGAAGCGTTTTCCTTCTCTTTGCGTCTTCTTCTTCTTCTTCTTCGGAACGAAAAGATGACGACGGTGAGAAGATTTCGTTATCTCCGTCGCCGAACCAACACCATCAACAAAAACAGATTCGTTCATCGCGTCGACGCGCGATGCTCTCCTTGACCGCGGCCTCACTTCCGTTGATCGTTTCCTCGACGACTCTTGAGAACGATAAAACTCGTTTATCTCCTTGGTGGTCCTTCAAGGATAGTGTCGCACACGCGGGAGAAGAAAACACGGACAGCTCGGGACAAATCATCCAAAACCCAAAGGACTTGGGAGACGGTTTCAAGCGTTTCTACGGCGAAGCGACCTCGTCCTCTTCCTACGGTGGCTACGGCGGGTCCGATAATAACTTTGATAAGTTCAAGTATTATTTCGAAATCCCATCCAATTACGAGAAAGACACGGTGAACAAAACGGAGAAATCGACGAACGGAACCGACGCGAGGTGGGTGAACCCGAAGGATAAAAAAGCGGAGAAGGCGTATTGCATAACGTTGCCGGGGTACACAAGGCTGAAAGAGGATCGAATGGGGACTTTTGAAGATTTAGCGCTGAGCGATTACACGTTGCAAGATGCAATTTACGTCGTAGATGGGGAACCAACGATCGCCGATCGATACATTGGAAAAAGAGAGCCAGACGAGGAAGGCAAGGGAGGCCGTCCCGGGCAGTTATATGCGGATTACGATTTAGTCGGCGCGGAATCATTCGGGCATATTTTTGCCACGATCACCGTGTACGGAGGGAGGTTATATTCATTGTTCGTGTGGGTGCCGCCGGGAGGGAGCGTGGAAAACGGGAAGAGAATGCGAGATAGCTACCGAACGATTGAGAACGTGAACCAAGAGCAGATGAAAGCCGATATGGAATTCTATCGACGCTCTTAAAAAAGTAGGGTAAGAAAAAAGAGAATATAGAAAGAGAGAGTCTAATGTTGTAAATTGTATGTTCGTACTATTAATAGTAATAAAGCTGATAATGTTTTGTGTGTGTGTATTGGATGTATTATTAAAACGTCGTTGCGAGATGTTTTGTGTATAGAAGCCGCCATCTTTTTCATGCATACATAAAGTCCAAAATGAATCATGAAGCATTTTGTGTTCGAAAGAGACGATTCGATGATAATATATAATATTTTACATCAAACCGATAATCTTAAACCATGGAAATCCAACACCCAAGAAGATGGTGATGTACATGATGGACATGCCAAAGCCGATCTTCCACCAGGTACCCAAGGGAACGTACCCGGCGCCAAAAAACGGCGGCGCCGAGCCGATGCCGTAGTGCGTGGTGCATCCCATGATGTTGGAGAAGATACCCAAAATGATGGCAGAAACCAACGGCGGTGCGCCGCAGGCAATCAAGACGGACAAAAACGCCGTATACATTGCTCCAATGTGCGCCGCACCAGATGCGAAGAGGTAGTGCGAGTAAAAGTACAACAAGACGACGACCAAAAACGCCGGTTGCCAGGCCAAGCCCATACCACTGACGACTTTAACGACGGAATCCGCAAACCACGGGATCAAACCGTATTTCTGCAAGTACGAGGCCATCGCAATCAACGCGGCAAACCAGGTCAAAGTATCCCAAGCCGGACCTTCAGCCAAGCACTCTTTCCAGGAGATGACCCCGGAAACGAGCAAAATGGTCAAGCCGTTCAACGCGGCTGCAACCGAGCCGACGCCGACGGAGGCGCCAAAGACCCAAAGTAAAACGGTCAAACCGAGCGCAAAAGACATAATTTTCTCGTCACCGGACATTGGACCGAGTTTTGCAAGCTCTTCTTTAGCTTTCGCCGGCGCTTCCGGAGAATCTTTCACCTCTGGCGGGTACAAAACGTACAACACCAACGGCGCGAGGATCAAGCAAATCAAACCTGGGACGGAAGCCGCCAAGGCCCATTGACCCCAGGTAATTGTAATACCAGTAACCGCAGCGGCCAAGTTGACCGACAACGGGTTAGCTGCCATCGCAGTGATGAACATACCGGAAGTAATCGTGGACGTTTGGAAGACAGTTATCATGACGTAACTTCCCATCTTCTTCTCGGTCTTATTCGCCGGATCGGAACCGCACGCAACGCACAACGCCTTCGCCAACGGCAAGAAAATACCCCCGGCTCTCGCCGCCAACGAAGGGATCGCCGGCGCCAAAAGTGCTTCGGAAAACACCAGGGAATACGTCAAACCCAAAGTCGAGGCACCGAACAAAGAGACGATGTAATACGCGATGCGGTTCCCCAAGCCGGTTTTAATAAAGCCTCTCGCCAAGAAAAAAGCAATCGCAATCAACCACGGAATTTCACTAGCAAACGCGGAAAATGCCGCAGAAAACGGCAACAAACCCGTCGTCATGGATACACCGAGGCCAATCATAGCTACTGCACCCAACGGTAACGGTTGTGTGATGATCCCGACAATTGTCGCCACGAACACGGCGAACAAATGCCACGCCTGCGCGGTGACGCCAGCCGGCGCCGGGCAGATCCACAAGAGTAAACCGGCCAAAACCGAATACCCGAGGTTCTTCGCGTTCGCACCTTTGCCATTCACCAAAGCCGAGTTGCCACTCGAACTCGCCGCGGCAAACGTGACGACGTTCGCGTCGCTTTTACCCTTGGTCGAGTTGGTTTTTTGCCCTCGTCTTTTGTTGTTCAACGAACTGGCGGCGTGGTGGTGATAGTGCGCGGCAAACAACGCGAGCTGTTGGGGCGTCAACCGTTTTTGCGAAGAAGAAGAGGTAATGCTGTTCGTCGTCGTGTTCTCGTCGTCGGTGTTGAACGATTTTTGAACGAATCGATCGCCTCTTTTCGCGTCGTTACCAACTGCTGCTGCCCCAACTTTCGTCTTGTTAATGTTCGATCGGGAATTCAAATTCGTCGTCGCGATGAGAGAAGTACTCCTCATCGTCGTCATCATCGCAGACGGAGAAGAACTCATTCTTTTATACGTTCTATATGTTTATTATTATTGTTATTAGATTATTATTATTATTATTATACGTGTTGTTGTCGTACTGCGCGCTCTCGTAACAGAAGAGCAGCAACAGAATGTATAATTAAATTAAGAAGCACAAGAAGGGTTAAAAAAACGTTATGAAGTATCTTCCCTTTTTGGAGTTTTTTCCTCCTCTTTCGCGCAAGGCAAAAAATGCGTCGTCATCACTCTTTTTTCGTTGTGGTTGCGGCACAGTGTGTCTTGTCTCTTTTTTTCCTCATCAGTACAGCCTTCCTATACAGTCTCTCTTTTCTTCTCATCTCGTTGAAGAGAGAGAGAGATTCAGAGAGAAAGAGAGAGAGGAGCGAGAGAAATTTTACGCGTAATAGCGCGTTATACTAAGCGCTCCTTTTGTGCGCTTCTTCGTTCTGCTCAAAAACATCGTCGTCTCGTCGTGCTGTTGCTACTGTCCTTTTTTAAGTAATCAATTGAGGGACTCATCACGACATAATGACGACGACGACGGCGACACCAACCTCGTCGTCGAAAAGGAAAAAAACGAAGAGTAGAAAAAAAGAGCTCTCGCAACGCGCGACGACGGAGCAAATCGCGAAAGAGATGTTCACTGCGGCTGGGATTTTGGAAAACGAAAACGAGGAGAAAATTATACGAGAGAACTTCGCGAACGATGCGGCGGAATATTTTCACAAGCACCAAAACTTTGCGAACAAATGGTTACACTTACTGACCATGCCGATGTTGATTTTTACCGGGCAGTGTTATTTGCAACGATACGAAATACCCGTGCCAGAATATATGGTTGATATGGCGCACGATTTTGCGAAGAAGTATGGCATCAATCATCTTCTGTATGTATTCGCGAAACCGACGATGTCGCACGCGGCGTGCGCGTTCTTTTACATTTGTTACGCATCGACGAGAGATTTTTTTGCCGCCACGTTGTGGCTCATGTGTTGGGGGATACCGAGCACGTTGATGAGTATCGCGTGTATGTATTCTTGGACGCCGATTATGCCTCAAGTGATTAAATACGGATGGTTTGGAGGTTGGTTCATGCAAGTGGTGGTCGGGCACGGCGTGATTGAAAAAAGGAGACCGACTTTAGCCAGAGGCGGGGTGAGGTACTTTATACCCACATTTATAAAAACCAGTTTATATGCACCGTTTTACGTGTGGCTGGAAGTATTATTCGGCGTATTGTTGTATTGGCCAGAGTTGGCGGATGAAATCGATGATCGCGTGGACGAGATGAACGCGAAAGAGGAGAAAGAGTTGAGATTGAAGAGGAAGAAGAAAAAGACGACATAGACACGGGTTGATTGATCATGTATTATTATTACTGTTATTATTGATGCAGATTGTAAGCACGAAGAGTTGCCGCACGCAGTAGAGAAGCATGTTTGTCATATATACAGTATTATTCATCCATGCTTACACACTAATATTTATACACTTCTAGAAGATTATTTTATTTTTATCCGGCCACTCTCGCTGCGTATCCACCTCCACGTCGCCCATTTCAAGCTCCATGTGTGAGTATTGTCTCGTCGATTTTCCTCTCTTGCGACTCAAAATCTCGAGCAAAATCGGGATGCAAACATACGCAAGCACGACGTACGTGATGAAAAAATTCAAGTTCCAAATCTCTTCAATCGCTTCTTCGCCAAACGTCATCTCCGGGTCGTGGTCGTTCAACCCAGTTCTAACGGCGAACATGGAAAACAACACCGACGCCATTGCAACGGATCTATGCATCCACATCCAGACTGTCCTCTTCAGGTTCGTTGTCGTCGTCGCACCGCCTCCAACTTCTAAAAATTTCGGCGGTCGAAAGTACCCCAGAACGGGTTGTACGAACCAGCAAAACGCGGTGATGGACCCGGCAATCCCGTGTCTGGATCGCATCATACCTTTGAGTCTCCCAAACGTATCAATTCTGTACCGATTTGCTAATATTAATCCAGTGACTACGAACAACATCATTAAAGTCACCGTATACTTATGCACGAGATACCAGTGTTTGCCGAAAATGTTCTCCTTGAATCGACCGGCGTATAATAAGATGGGCGGAAAAACCATCCAGGAAAACAACATGATCCCACCGTGCGCGACGATAATTCTCACCGATTTACTTTTCCCTTGCGATCCGTGAACGGCTTCATCGTCGGTTAACCCGTCGAAATGATTCACCGCGCCCGGCGGTGCACTCGGCTGTTGGCTATTTTCTACGGCTTCTTTTATCGCCTCGTCGTACGTCAACGTTGCCGCGTTGGTCTTAAATTGACTCGCTTGCCCACTCGCTCCGGTCACTTTCACCGTAATCGGCCCGACGTCTCCATTCGGAGCGATCCATATGTAATGATGTACGTTCGATACAAAACCGGCGTCGTACCGTTTCCCGCTACACTTCGCGCCTCTGTCGTAGTTCAACTGTCCGTCCATATTTCTACCTTGCGCCAACAAAGTCCCGCTCGAGACCGTCACCAACTCTTTATACGTTTGCTGATCCGTATGTCTCACAGTCAACGTCAGTCTGCACGATTTGCAATACTTGTTCCCACCAACCGACCAACTCTCCGGTATCGCTCGTTCTGGATCGTTTTCCCCGAGCGCTTCCGCGTTCGACCCTTCCGGGTTCGTCCACGACACGAGGAACGTTATCGACGCATCCTCGGTCGGCGCGCCGTGCGCGTCTCGTCTCGTCGTCGGATGCGGCGCATCGCATTCAGAATCGGCAATTAAATACGGGTGCGCGTGTACAACACCGTTATTATTATTGTTGATAGCGATAAAAAACAACACCGTCATCAGCATCTTCTGCAACACACAACGAAAACGTTGTTTTTGTTGATGTCGTCGTCGTTCCAAATTGAACATTACGAATAATTCCATTTTTTTAAAGAGCGCGCGCGAGCGCGAGGAGGCACTCTTTTCGTCTTTCAAACGACACCAACAACGACACCAACTCGAGCGCAACGCAACGACGACGACGAATTTTAAGAGAGAAAGTGAGCTCACGCGTGAAATCAGCCGCGAGTCCACAGGCGAGTCCACAAAAAGTACAGAAGTATATCCTTTTGAAATGGCGTGTGGCCACAAACAACTAGTGTGAAATTTTAGCTCGATTTTCACAATTTCACCATCATCATCGTCCCTTTCATGCCTTTTGTGTACTCGTACTTCTTTTGGTTCTTTTTTTGTACCTTTTTTATCATCGAACACAACAGCATCATTTTTGTTGGTGTTGTTGTTTGCTCTCAAATAATACCGCTGATACTACCCGATGATGACGACAATACCGAGAATACCATCATCATCATCATCATTGGTAGCAGCAAAAGTAGCGGCAACAACAAAAACGTCTTTCGAGAAGAAGAAGAAGAAGAAGATTAATGAGAGCATCTTCAGAAGCAGTTTTAATAAAAGGAGTTGTTGGTGTTGTTACGAAACACATTCATCTTCTTCTTTGTCTGCCTCGACAGCGCGAGAGAAGAAGAATGAGGACGACAGAAAAAGAAACAAAAACAAAACGACGAGACGAGAAGGCGTGCTGAAAACAGGCGCGATTGTAATGATGTCAACGACGCAGGCGTTGGTATTCTTGGATGCGACGAACGACAAAAACAACAACAACACCGCTCGTGCACAAGAAGACAAAGAAGAAAATAATAAAATGAAAGAAAACTACGACACGTATTCGCGAACGTACGACGATCTCGACGGGAACAAAAGAGTCGTCGAAACGTTAGGGATCGATCAACTGAGGACGAAAATGTTCGAACGTGTGAAAGGAGACGTGTTAGAGTTAGCCGTAGGGACTGGATTGAACTTACCGTATTATAAACGAGTGAAGAGTTTAACCGCCATCGATTTATCTCCGGGGATGTTAGAGAAAGCCGAGGAGAAGTTCAGAGAGTTAGAAAAAAGAGATATAGAAGATAATAGCGACGATAGAAGGAATACAAACGTCAAGTTTGAAATTGCAAACGTGGAATCGTTGCCGTACGAGGACGAGACGTTCGATTACGTCGTGGATACGTTTTCCATGTGCGTGTTTGAAAAACCAGACGCAGCTTTGCGAGAAGCCAAACGAGTGTTGAAGAAAGGAGGTAAACTACTCTTGTTCGAACACTCGAGAGCAAAAAAGAACGCGTTGTTATCGACGTATCAATCTGCGACGAGTGGGATGGTGAAGAAAATGGCAAAAGGGTGCGATTGGTCGCAAGACGTGGAGAGGTTGGTCGGAGAGGCTGGATTTACCAAAGTAACGTGGGGACCATTCGAAGAGGCTGGCGGGTTACTAGAAGCGTTGGAAGTTCAAAAATAGCGATGATGTTGCGATACTATATTTATGATATTTTCTTTCGATGTATGCGCGCGCGATGTCAACTACTACTACTACTACTTCTTCTTCTACTCTACTTTTCTATTCGTACCAGGTATCGCTATTGATGTTGTTTTTCCTGTTGCTTTTTGATAAACTCCGCGATGGCTGAATGTTCGCTCGTATCAACTAAATCAAACGGCACGCCAAATCCTTTCGACGGCAAAACTTTACCTTGCGTCTCAACGACCCTCACTTCAAACGCGATTTCGTTGCCGTCGTCGTTGGAGAGTTCGTCGTAGGAAAACAGTAAAGGTAACGTCGCGCCGCCGAACGGATTGAAATCGATTATGAAGCGCACTTTCTCGTTATCGTTGGAAAGCACCACGTCCATGCAATACCCGTTTTTATTCGAAAACGCATTTCTTTTCTCCGTCGACGCTACGCTCCCATCACCGCAAATCTTCCTGTGCCACGCTGACGGCCGTATCTCGTCTTTCCAAAAGCGTTCAATCGTCCACCCGATTTTACTCTTCTCGCTCACTAAGAACGGATAAAACGACGTCACGTCTCTCTGCGAGACGCCCGTGATAGTTCCATTCACCACGAACACTCTAAATTCTCTCGATAACTCCAACGACACCGAGTGCTTCCTTAAAGTTAAAGTATGAAATTCTTGTTGATGTCGTTCTTTATCTTCGTCCTCGTCCTCGTCCTCGTCTTCGCGACAGCACGCGTACGCGCTCCCGTCTAAATCGTGCGCCACTCGATCGCTCGATTGCAAAAGCAACATCACCTCGTCCGCGTTTAAACATTTCGTGCTGAACTGCGTCAACCAAATCGCGTCGGTTGGTGCCGACCAAGTCAGTTTCGGATGCGCGCTTCCTCCCAACTGTTTTATCGCTTTCGCGATGGCTGTTAACAAACTCTCGCTCGGACTTTTATTAGTAGTAGTATTATCATTATTGTCCGTAATAAACAACTCGTCGTCTTCATCGAACGCGCTGTCTATCGCCAATCGATCGTACACATCTACTCTCGTCCTCGTCGGCATCGCCGCTTTATTCTTCTCGTTTATTCGTACCTCATCCTTGAGCAAAAATAAGACATCCGAATCGGCTAAAGGCGAGATGGTTTCCGACGGAAACGTCCAGCGTTTAAAATGTCTATGCCACTGGTCGTAGCGACAGGCGTGGACGATTTTGCGCGACGTTTGCGGCACTTCGATTCCGATATTGAAATTAAAGTCATCGTCTCCCATTTCTTCTTCTTCAGCGGACGTTTCCTTTTCAATTTTAATACTACTATTACTGTGATGATGATGACGACGACGTGCGGAAAGATTTTGGAGCAATTTCGGCCCTTCTTTTACTTCATTCCCAGCTCACATTACATTCAAAGAAGAAGACGTCAAGAAGAAGACGAAGAAGAAGAAGCGATATCAAACAATTTGAAGAAGAAGAATGAAACGATGAAACTTTCGTCGTCGAAATCATCGTCTTCAAACACCTTTATCTTATCTGATTTTATATCCATCGCCTCGCTCCGACGAACATTCCTCGAGAACGTTCTCGGCGGGAAAAGAAATCTAAAACATATCTCGCGAGAAATCAAGCGACGGAAATGGATGGAACGTGTGCTCTTACAAAGATCTCGTTCGATAAGGAGGAAATATTATTATGTAACCGACGAGGATGTTTTGACGGTTTTGTTGGTCGCGTTTACGATTGCGCTCATTCTTGTTCTTCTTCTTTGCGTTCGTGTGTTGGTGTTGTTCTTCAAACATCGAAACGTCGTCGTCGAGAAGGAAAAAGAAGAGGAAAAGAAGGAAACCATCAAGAGAGACTATTCGCGCTCGGTGACGATGAACCCAGAAGAGGATAGTTTTACGGTGGACGATTTCACGCCAAACGAAAAAAGGAGAAAGGACAGAGGCCTTGCGGGGGATGCGAATGCAACGAGTGAGAAATCGCCGCTGGTGAAGCGCATGAGCATCGACGAGACCTTCGGAGCGGAGACGGTTACGGAGAAGACGAAGAAGGCGAAGAGGACGGCGATTGTGGCGAAAGAACAACCCATGGCGGCTTCGAACGTACTCTCGCATCAGTCGCTCACCACCGTCGAGGAGCGAACGAAAATAGCCGAACTGCGTCAGTTAGTCAACGATGAGAAGGAGGAGTTGTTATCCACGGACGCTTTGAAAATGTACTGTTCGGACGCGCAGTTGGCGAGAAACTTGCGCGCGAGGAAATGGGACGTGTTGAAAGCGTTTGAAATGTTAAAGAAAACGTTGCTGTGGAGGAAAGAATACAAACCGGAGCTGATTACTTTTGAAGATATCGAAGAAGAGTTAAAGACTGGGAAACAGTATCGTTCGGGGAGAGATCGAGCCGGTCGACGCATCATCGTCATGCGACCGTCGCGAGAAAACACTCGAGAACACGACGGCAACATTCGTTTATTGGTGTACACGTTCGAGAACGCGTTGTGGCGAACGAATGGCGAACGCATCGTTCGAGGTTCCTCCAACATACCCGCGTTAGCGCAAGAGCAGATTTGCGTCTTGATTAACTTTACAAAGTGGTCGTTAAAACTCTCCCCGCGGTGGCGAACGAGCATGGAAACGTTGCACATCATGCAAGAACACTACCCGGAGCGATTAGGCTTAGCCGTGTGCTACGATCCGCCATCCGTCTTCTCCGTCTTTTGGAAACTCATCTCTCCATTCATCGACGTGAAAACCAAATCAAAAATCCGTTTCGTTCAACCTCGAGGCGATAAACAAAAAGCGGCGAGAAAAATGAACGCGACGTTTCATCCGAACACGATCGACTCGGATATGGGCGGAAGAGTCGACGCGACGTGGGACCTCGACGAGTACAAAGTGTTTTTACAAAGGTACGACGAGGTGAAAAAGAACGTTTTTGAGACGTTGAAATATAGGAGAATAGAGTGATTAGTGAGAGAGTATCATTGCGCTTACACGTAAGCGCGTTCCGAGATAAACTTAGTAAACGACGTATTTACCTCGTGCGTGATGTGAGGGGTACTTTGTTGAAATAAAAAATTAAATTACTAATAAACTCATCATCTCTACCAACAAACAGTTCTTCTAACGGTAACGGTGCCTTGAAAAAGCGTCATTGTCGTTCGTCGGTTGCCACAAAATTAGTAATTAAATTACTCACGGTTAAAATCTTTCTTACGTCGCGCGTCGTACACATAACAGATACACACATCACATCACAGATAATACACACGACTATTATCATCATCGTAAAGTCGTCGTTACAGTCATCGTAAAAGGACAACAGAAGGAGAGAACTTTCGAGAGAACGAGAGAGAACAAAAAGGAATAATACTAAATAAAAAAATGCAGCAATCTTCC
>Ga0114997_10002919_pt1 | contig 13628 bp, 11 predicted proteins | sample ArcticOcean_MG_C_2_FD_87045 | JGI IMG/M metagenome (GOLD analysis project Ga0114997, IMG submission 87045) | Marine microbial communities from western Arctic Ocean - ArcticOcean_MG_CB4_136 | ecosystem: Environmental > Aquatic > Marine > Oceanic | place: Arctic Ocean: Canada Basin | collected... | reverse complement strand
GATACCAGAGATACCAGAGATACCAGAGATACCAGAGATACCAGAGATACCAGAGATACCAAGGAGGAAACGATGGATCAAAGTGAAATGATGAATAAATTGGAAGCGCTTAAACATTCTAGAAATTTGAATAATACTGAATTTTCGTCTATAAATGCCGCGGATGCGATTCCGAATCCTGTGCGTGAAGCGATTCCGAATCCTGTGCGTGAAGCGAGTTCGAATCCTGTGCGTGAAGCGAGTTCGAAGCGGCGGGGTCTAGTTGAAAAGTATGTCATGCTGGACAGCAAGGTGAATTCGAAGGGTACGATGTCGGTGTTGTATAAAAAGTTCAGCGAACCTATCGTAAACCCCAAGAGTATCCAACTCGTGTCTGGTAAAATACCGTATGAGTACTATTCTTGGGATTCGGAATTGGTCGTCGAAGTGGACTATAAAAACGGTAAAGTAAGGAGATTGGTTCTCGGTAAGAATTCGGTCTCAAATTGGAACGATTTGAAGGCGTTGTTTGCAAAGGAACTCGACCTTAAACTGGAAGTACTTGACACCGGCGTTGTCGTATTTTCTAATACCAGAATATTTAAGATTAAAATAGATAAAACTACGGAAGAACTGGGTTTCTTCGAGCCCTTCGAATCGACTAAATTTTCTAAAAAGACGGAGGGGCAAATTCCTAGTGTTTGGCCACCGGATAATTACGTAGAACTAACGGTCAACTATAATATCAAAGATGGACCAGGGACGAATAAAAACTGTATTGCGCAGATATTTTACCCGTCTCAAGATTCCATGATGCACATTGCACCTCCGTGCGAGTTTTCTGAAGACGTCGCGTTAAATGATATTCAGATCAATTTCGTACGACATTCGGGAGATTCTCCAAAGTATAGTGGAACACGGTACCATAGTATATTAACTTTCCTCGTACTGTATTGAAAAAAAAATATAAGACGTAATTAATGGAAACTCAGGAAAACGAGCTCATAAATCTCCCAAAGTACGCAGATATAGTAAAGAAATGCATTCTTGGTTCAACAGGATTATTCATGGTATTCTATGGATTGAATATTAAAAAATATGGTTCTAAACCCTTGTATTTGCTCTCAATTTCTCAATCAATCAGAACGGGACTTGATAGAAAACACGCCTGTAACGAACGATACAGGGTTAATTCGTACATGATATTCTTCTTTAGTATAGTCGCGATGGTTATATCAGAGCAAACAATCCTCACGGTATACACTACTGATTCTCTAAGCAAGGTAACTAGAAATGATAAATTCAGAATAGGTATTGTAACCTCCTCTCTTGTTGTAACTATTTCATGGATTGTAGCTCTGGGTATCACAATAGATTCCGAGGGGGATAAATGGCACAAAATCCCAGCTGCTTTATTTTTCCTTATTTCTTCCGTATACCGTTTAATTTTCTTATCAAGCAAGACGGATAACAAAATCAGCAAATTCAAAAAAGAAAGATTATGGACGACCGGTGTCGCGTTTATATGTTTAATCTACGGCGCGTTGACAACATCAAAGGAAGATGGAAGTGATCAACTAAATAATTGCAACAAACTCATAAAAAAACCTATACCTGAATCCTTATTAGGGTTTGGAGAAATAACCCTATTAATCCTGCTGTTGTGGGATAGAGTCGATTTGTGTGATAAGTTGATCGCGTACCATTCCAAAAAAATGTAAATTATAATTATGACCCAGTCTAAAAAAAATACATGGTTTTCTAAATATTTGAAATATAGACAGAAATCAGAGGAATTGAGACGGAAAAGAAATCGAATGAAGACGGGCGGGGGGATGGACGGGGGTGTTTGTGCACCAGGAGTCAATAGAATCAAGTACGAAGTTAACGGGGAAGTCAAGGAGACGTGTATGTGCGAAAAGGATTATGAAAAATTAGCAAAGAAGAAGGGGGTGGCGTATAAAAACAACGATTTGGGCGGTATTATCAAGGGGTTGGAAAAAGCGTACGAGTCCACCAAGTGCGGAAAAAGCGATCATTCGTGTTGGTTTGATAAAGACTTGCCGCACATATCGGTCGATAAATTAAAACCTATCACAAAATCAGGCAAGTATGAATGGTTAAATACGAAAGATATTGAGAAGGTTTTACTCCAGTACGAAGTGAAACACCCTGAGTTTAAATTCATGGGAGCACACCCGATTGATTTCCAGCAACTGCGCGGGGAATTAGATAATTTGGATTTGGACAAATACAAGGGAAAAACTAAGATAGGCTTTGTTTTCAATCTTGATCCAAGCTATAAACAGGGGTCTCATTGGGTGGCGTATTTCATTGATAGGGAACGGGGGGAAATTATGTACTTTGATTCATTTGCGCCTAGGGAATCACGTATTCCTCCTGAAATAAAGGAGTGTTCCAGAAAGTTAATAAAAAAGTATGGATACAAATCCAGGATCAACCAGTTCAAGTACCAGAAGGGTAATTCTGAATGCGGCGTGTTTTCAATCATGTTTATTATTTCAAAAATTAATGGGTACGATCTGGATTATTCCGTGGACGATTCAGTGGCGAATAAATCGAGAACGGACGTGTTCAGACGCGTTTCGAAAAACGGACGCGGAAAGGTGGATTCGATCTGGCCAGTTATAAAAATATAAGTACTAGATATGTCAAAGGTTGGTAGCGGGGTTTTAGTCGGGATATTGATAACAAAACTAATTGAAACGCGGGGCGTGAAGTTCGGGTTAACGTTGAATCCAAAGTTAGATTTGAATAAACGCGCTCTTGTGGAACAAATATACCCTTATTCGATGGAGAAAACGTACGTATCCGTATCGGAAGCAGATAATAAGTTTAGGGAAATCGTAGGTAAATGTAAACGTGGAGAATTTTTTAACGGGAATTCTGTGGTGGAATTCAAGGGAGAAGAGTTGAAAATAAACCAGTTGATCGCCGTAACCGTTTACTTGGGACTCGGAATTCATAGCACCAGCTATGAAAGAGTTTCTACGCTGACAGAACAGAAGAAGTATTTCGAAATGTGCTTGTCAGCGTGCAGTGAGAATATAATCGACGGGTACTACCGTATTCAGGTCTACAGGGACGGGAAACGCGTTGAAATAAAGTATGAAAAGATTCAGTCAAGTTTACATTATTTACTCAAACTCGGGGGGAAGAAGCGGTTGGGTATGGTAAACAAAAAAAGTGCAAAGGATACGGTGGAAAATCTGTTCACCTAGAACCCCGTCATCGACATCATACCTTTCATTAATTCCGGGTTCGACATCATACTTTTCATTATCGGGTTATCCATCATTTTCCTGAACTCTTCCTTTTCCTGTCCTTCTGGCATCATATTCATCATCATGTCCGGATTTTTCATTATTTCAGTCACTGCGGGGTTATCCATCATGCCCATGATATCCTCTTTATTCATCGGTGGTTTTACCCCTCTTACACGTTTCATTTTGTCCAACCTTTCCTTTAGTTTACCAGAATTTGTAGTCCCGACTGGCCCTTTCATTTGTATCCCGCTTTTCGCGTATGGCGTCCCCTTCATTTGTATCCCGCTTTTCGCGTATGGCGTCCCTTTCAGTCTCGGTATGTACGGAGTGTGGATTGCAGATATAGATAGCAAAAAATAAAACATAAATATATTCAATATACTGGTGATCATTGTAGGAAATATACGATTGCAATTTTTAACTTCTACTAAGAAAGTTTGGACAATGTTTCCTGAACTTTATCGGAAATACTAAACTGGATAACCGTGCAGTTGAAGGTCATACATTCAATCATTGTATCATCGCTTAAGAACGGTAGTACGTCCGACCATTTCAACTGCGGGTCATTGTAAAAATCCCCCTTTGGTCCGGCGTATTTTTTAATTCGTTTGATGTAATTAGATCCGTACTTCACGGTGTGGAAATATAGAAGGGGGAATATATTTATATCGTCCAAGTCATATTGTTTTTCGTCCACCAGGTTCACGCTATCTTTGTGTATGATACGATGGTACTTTTCGTCGTTGCATGTGAACCAAAACTCGTATAAATTCTTATTCTCATCGTACACGCTTAATTCGTATTCCTTAGAACCAGAGAAGAGGACTACCGCATTTGAGTACAATATCGATAACATGTATCTATACATACGAAAAATGTATCGTATTATGTAATTCATATTATTTATACGTACTATCTTGAAATAACATTAAGTGTTTGTAACGCGTGCATTTTTTTTCTCCTGTTTATTTCAAATGACTCGGACAAATAACCAGGAAAGAATAAATAAAGTGTATCAGGCCGTGGACGAAGTACTCGAGGATAACAAGATAACTATTTCAGATATCATTTTTGTAGCTAAGAGGGCCATGGAGATAGTGGAGACATTTAAAGATATAACGGGTGAGCAGAAAAAAAGTCTAGTATTATCCGTTCTCAGAAAATATGTACACAAAACAGTAAATAGCACTAAAAAAAGAGATGATATGCTAAATGTGATAAACACGGTGCTTCCAGGGACAATTGACGTTATTATTCTAGCCTCGAAAGGCGGGGTCGATATCAATCCCGCCCAATTCTCCAGTGGTCTGCTGAGTTGTTTCAAGATTCTATTCCGATGCTTTTAGTTCTTCTTGAAAATGTAATAGCAATTCAGATTTGACCATTTCTTCGTCACGGATAATTCCGTGTTTTCTTCTGTACTGTTGAAGAAATCTGATATTTTTTTGTACCGATTTTTTAGTTTCATGTTGCTCTCGACCCCCATCATGCGAGTAATAATTTTTTTATCGTGCATTTGCTCGAAATCTCTTTTTTCTACAAACGAAAACTGAAACTTCTTCATCAAGTCAACAAGCGTCTTATGCGGGACTAGGTATTCGATTTCCGTTTGCTCTTTTTCCATAAAAATTCCGTTGTAAATAGAGATCGGTCGTCCAAACCCCAATTTGTTAACCGAAGTCTCCTTGAACATTGATTTAATTCGAAACAGTTCGACTTTTTCACCCTTCTTGTCAATGAATTCAAATGACGCCGTGCCTTCATTGCTTTTTTTAAGAAGATTGAATACTTTATGCGCGTTCATCGTTGTAATCACGATATACCCCCCCCTCTTGATTATTTGACTGCAATTTTTTAGCGCCGTTTTCATCAAAGAAATCGAACCCGCGTTATAGTGAAACGAAAAAGCGTAAAACACCGAGTCGATATCGGGCCGCTTTGTGTTTAATATGTGCATATTTGCCCCGTTTTGGTCTGAAAAAGTCTTGGAGAAATTGACAACGATCGGATAGAAATCGGGGTACTTTTTAAATCTTCTCTTTATATTCTCTATTCTGGAATAAAGACCCCCCGGACCATGAAACCCCCCGTCTGTTTGGTCTACCATAACCACCTTTGAGAGCTCGGCGCGAGTGTACTTCTCCACGTCCCCGCCCACACCACATCCCATATCTGCCACATTCCCCCCCGGTTTCGTGTATTTGGATATAAGAGATTCTTTAATAAAATTATGAAATGCGCGCATATGTGACGCGTAATCCGTCTTAACTCTGTAATATTTTCTGGACGCAGACAAACGATCGCCCGCCAAAGTCCCTTTATTCAGGGAAAATAGTTTAAATTCTTCCGGGGGGATGTACTGCTCTATGGACCGAATTATATTCTCCGCAACCGTATAGTAATTACCGTACCCCTTTCCCGATTTCCAAACCCTTTCGGTCTTATCCCATCGTGTGCGCAATATCCTGCAAGAATCCTGAACCTCCCGTTCATTTGAAAGATTGAACACCACCTCTACTACAGTATTTTCATGTATTATCTCTCCGTCGGTTGAACGCAATACGCCCTGCCTATCCAACACAATATTGCCCTTGTGTAAAAGTTTATCCGGGATAAGGGGGGTGGGGTACTCCTTCCCTTTTTTATTACTCGTTTTTCCGACAAAAAAATTCACGATGTTATAGTAGGTGTTTTCGCTCTTTTTATCGAACACCACGTAAGGAAAGTCGTTTTTAAAGTCGCGTTCTATTTTCACATACACGTCTACACTTAACACATCCAATGTTTTGTATTTTAACGGCGTTTTAAAATAGGACCCGTATGGAGTGAATATAAGACCGTCCTGACCGTACGGGGTATTGTTTTCTTTATAGGACTGAAGGAGGAAATGGGAAATATCGTAAATATCTCCTCGTTCCGAACCATTCGAGAAATACACTGGCTTGACGAAGTATGCGCACTTTTTCCCCAAATCTAGTTCCTGTTTCACGTTATCGCAATGACTGGTGTATGATATTCTGAATTCCCGCTTACAAAATATATTTGAAATAGAGTTCGAATATATACCCAGTTTGTCCTGGAAAAGTTCATTCAATTTCTTGTACCGCTCCGTGTAAAATCGGGACCTCATGTCTATTTTCTTTAGAAACAAAACGTCGAACGGTAGAAACAGTCTGGTTTCGCCCGATTTTATGTATTCGCATTGTATCAACGTGTCGTCGTATGCTGACCCCAGGGTATTATTCTCTTTTTTAATTCTCATCCTGGAGTTAATAGAGTAGCAATTTCCAGAAACATAGTATAGAAACATGTTTTCCCCATCCGCCTTTACTGAAACGGCGTATTCTTGAAACAAAGACGAGAATTCCCCTCTTTGCAGCGATTTAACATTTGTTGAAATATATGCCCCGCTTTTGGTTAATTCCTTGTATTTTCCCGCAACGTTATCCGACTCAACGACGGATACATAGGAGTACAAATCCTCGTACCGCTCTTGAATGGATTCCAGTGATTTAACCGCCTTGTCTATATTTTTCTCGCCCTTGGAATTTAACTCAAATTCTACCTCAAACCGGTTTATCAACCCTCTTTTATCGCAGTCGTACAATTTCGTCGGGAGATTACCATTTTTATCATACCCGATGGAAGAAATGTCTAAATTACCGTACTCCAATTTGAACGTCAGGCGGGTCATATTCCTAAACACAACCGTTTTGTAGGTTTTAACATACTCTTCAATGTCCACCTTTTCAATAACTATATTTTCCTCGGTAGAATGACGAAAACGCACGGCGGCGTCGATATCAATTACATTCTTTCGGGTCTTTTTCTCAACACTGCACGCCTTGGCTTTACACATTTCAAACAGAGATCTGAGGAGAACCGACGGGTCGTCGGATCCTATATTTTTTAGAGATTCAGAATGATCGGGTACAAAACGCAGAGATGGTTTTTTGACATCCGCGGACGAGTGAAAAATAATAACAATTCTTCTTTTTCTCTCTGGTTTGATTACATTTGCGTACGATTTGCTCAACTGTTTAACCTTGTTCGGCAATACGGGCGGCCTTAAAGAAAACTCAAATTCGTTTTTCTCTTTCTTGTCGTATTTTCTGCTCAAGATTTTGAATACATTCTTCATATTTTTCATGTTTTTCATTATACGGTGTACGTTTTATATATTATAGGGTCAATTTTTTAAGTTGAAGTTAAATGCGACGAGAGATTACGTATTATTAATGGATAAAAAGAATACAGAGGTCCGAAGGAAGATCGTGAATCAGTGTCAGAATTTATCAGAAGAGAACTATCACCAAATCTATAATATCATCGATAAACATTCGTTAGTTGATAAAATGACTAAAAATATGAACGGTTACTTCATAGATTTAAACAAGGTCAACAATCAGTGTATTAAAGAAATTGAAGGGTATTTGAAGGTCGTGAGGAGTGTCGCTGATAGAGAAGAAGAATTTAAACGACGCATTTCAATGGTGGAGAAGGTTGGTAAGGGGTCGGATAACCAGGGGGAGGGTGCGGATTTTGAGTATGAACAAGAGTACGATCCGTCATACAAGCTGCTGCAGAATTCCAGAAAGAAGACGCGGATGTGATCAGAAAATAATGTAAAACAATGTTATGACTTACTCGGAATTCAAACGCCCGGACCCGGAAGATGAAGATTTAGTGGTAAAGATTTGGGAAGACGAAGGGTTTATTAATAACATTTCTAAAAAAAAAGAGGCTATTAAAGGGGGGAGGGAATATGTCAAGTACGTAATGACAAATTGCAACCCCCTTAATTCGGAGCAATCCCATCAGAAGATTCTATCAACGTTAATGAGTCCTTTTACTAATATACGTCGACTTCTTGTGTGGCACGGGATCGGATCGGGGAAAACGTGTGCCGCGGTTTCCATAGCGGAAGCGTTTAAGGAGCAGGTGTGGAGGTATAATACGAAGATTCATGTACTCGTCCCGGGTCCGGATTTAATAGAAAACTGGTACAACGAAATTATAAATAGTTGCAAAAAGGGGACGTACAATTCTAGAAAAACTGGTATATCGGAACGAAGAAGGTATATTTTAGAGAAGAGGAGGGTTAAGAAGTACTATAAAATACTCAATTTTGAAAAATTTAAAAGATCCGTACTCGGAAGAAAAGACGAAACGGGGTTTGTCCGGGAGAGTTTGAATTCTATAAGTAATTTGGACAATTCTGTACTCATAATCGACGAAGCGCATAACCTGACAACCTCTTCTGATAAGAATAAGGATATCCTTGACGCCGTTTTGAGAATAGTAGACAACAGCGTCAATCTTAGAGTATTACTATTGACGGCTACGCCTATGAAAAACAAATCCACCGATATCATAGGGATCGTAAATATTCTAGTAGATCCAAGTAAGCGAATTCGAATAAAGGATATAGCGTCTGGGGGCGAAAGTACGAGTAATACAAAAATAAGCAGGGGGGGGATCGATCGTATGAAAATACTACTTCAAAATAGGGTGAGTTTTTTTAAAGGGACCGACGAGAGGCTCTTGCCTAAAATAGTATATAAGGGGCACAATTTAAAACACGTCAAGGGCTCCCACGAATCCACGAAAGTCGTGAATTGTACGATGATTAAGGGTCAAATCCAGGAAAAAGCGTACTCAAGGTGGATATTGCCCGCGCTAAATGATTCCTTGACAATATTACCAGTGGATAAGCACCAGCTATCCAAAGCGGTTTCAAACTATTGCTTCCCGGTGTTGGAGGGGAATAAGTTGATATGCGTAAGCGATGATATTAATATAAGAAAGTTTAGAAAACAGTGGAATTCGAACGAAGATAAACTCAGGAACATGGTCAAATCTAGGTTCGGGATTCCCGGGGTTAAATTGACTAAAATGCACCGCATTCCAGGGGGCGGGCTTTTAAACTACAAGTATGTCAAAAAATGTAGCGCCAAGTGCTATGAATTGCTTCGAAATATATACTCCTCGTGCGGGGAATTGTGTTTTATATATTGTACCCGTATTTTGACAGGTGTGCACGTATTGGAAGAATTATTCATGGAAAACGGGTTTGCTAAATACGGGTGCCCGGGTACAGTAAATGAAAATACGGTGTGTTATCATTGTTACAAAAAAAGAGACACCGTCGATCACTCAAAACACGGGGGGTTCAAACCGTGCAGTTTCGTATCGTTTACTGGATCAATAGACGACAACATCAAATCTTCCGTCCGAACTACGTTATTGGATACATTCAACAGTCCCGGTAATATGGACGGATCTGTGATAAAAATCATTATAGGGTCAAGTGTCATGACCGAAGGGTTTAGTTTGAAAAACGTAAAACAGGTCCATATTTTCGAAGGGAATCTTAATCTAACAAATATAAAACAGGCTACGGGGCGAGCTGTTCGTTGGTGTTCTCATAAAAATCTCGTAAGAGAATCACATTTAGTCCCCATAGTCAATGTATATCGGTATTGCTGCGTACTTTCGGGCGAGAAAAAAGTGTCTGCGGATTCTAGAGTTTACATTCACGCTATTAAAAAATCCAACGAAATCGGTAGAGTGGAGGACGAGTTGAGTAAAATAGCAGTTGACTGTCCCCTGAACTTCAATGCAAATAATAGAGTCAAGTGCGGTTCGGAAAAATTGAACTCGACGTACTGGTCAAAAGACAAATACATCCCCTCTAAAGTAAATCTCAAAGCGTTTCAAGTAAACAAAACATCATTTAGAGTTCAAGTAGTGTCCCTCATTCGGTACTATTTTACGATAGACCCCGTGTACAAAACTAAAAAATTATTGACCCTTTTGAAACGGGAAACGTCGATGGATGAATCGGATCTCATGGAGATTATCGAGGAACTGTGTCCTATTTCAGAGTCTGACATGAATTTATTTGAAGACGCGATATACAACTCAAATATGGAGAAGGGTTACCTCAGAAGATTGGGGGATTATATCATATTCCACCCGTGGAGATTAAACCAGTCGTCTTCTTTTCTAGAATCCCGTCTTCAGGTATTTCCAATGTCAACTAGTTCGTGTTTATCCCGTTATATGAGCAGCGACCCAGACTTATGCTATTCTTCCAATTGCGATAATAAAAAGGAAAGCAAAATATCTATGGACGACTTGCGTCCAAAAAATACACACCGAGAAGGACACAAAAAGAAGGTCGAGGAGGGTAGTATTGTTGGGATTTTCGTACAGAGGGAAACTTTTGGGGGGGACGTAAAGGAGGCGTTTCACATCAGACCCAAAATAACACTCGGCGAGGGGTCTGATCTGAAAACGCAGTCTAATTATACAGGGCGGTATGTTAATTCGTTCACCCTGGTCGAGTTATCTAAATTCGCAAAGGAGTTGAATATAGACCCCAAGGGGATGAGTAAGCGCGAAGTTATTGTCGCTTTAAAACAAGATTTAATGAAACGGGATAAAGAATCTACTCGGTTCGCGTACATCATTCGACCAAAATCGTCTTAACTTGTGGAATTCGAAAAAAATGATATAAAATGTATACTCGTTATACTATAAACCATGTCAAACATAGAAGAACGTCAATTTAAGAAAAAGATTTGTGTAGTAGATATCACCAACTTGCCTGATAATATACAGCACACCATGGAAAGTAGTGGCGATGCAACGTACGTGCAAGCCGGACATTTGACAACTACCATAAACGGTAATATAATAACCGTCGAAGGTCATCGGTTTATCGCGGATGTGATCGTTTCTGGTCTTTACTTTAAATTGAAACACGGGATCAAAGTCGCTGTTAAAGTGGGGGAAATCTCCAGCGAATACGTGAAGGCTGGTATAATCACGCCCTACCTTTCAGTGTCTTTTCTTGTGCAAGTAGATGAAAGGGAATTAGGGGAGATTCGGGTTGGGGATATGATCACATGTAAGATTATTGATTGGTCTCTGACTTTAAAAAATAATAAGGTATTTCCTTCTATATACGCAGAAAAAGTATGAGTATGAGTACGAGTATTAACGCGAAAACGTAAAGTCTCTTTTTCTTTTTCTTTTCCCGACTGTAGGCGCAACTGTATTCGTCTATAAATTGGTCAAAAAGGAATACGGGTTTTCCCGTACGTTCGTTAACCGAGTTATGGAAATCTAAGACCCAGTTCACAAAACATCTCCTATTATCTAGACACGGCGGATGTTCTCGGATGTATTCGACGAAATGAGACTTGCATATATTACACGGAAGAACGTCGCACAGATTGTTTATATAATCGCGGTGTTTGTTTATATCCCGATTTTCCGGCTCAACGGGGTAGTTCAAACTTACAGTGTGTAAGAAAAACCAACATTTTTCCCCCCATATTTTAGGATCCATTTCTTATGATACTACGGAGAAATTAAAATTTATAAACATCCGTCAGTCTTTTCATGTGGGGATACTCAATTGTATCCAGAGGAACATCAAAGTTTATGTTTTTTCTGTACAGCGTAATGTCTCCAGAGGGGATCACGGCCCGTCGGAAACGAATGTGTTCCTTGACAATTTGTTCGTACACGTACCCTTCGTCTCGTAGTATTACGGTGATCGTGTCCTCCCTAATTTCGTGAAGAATGCAGCACAGAGGTCTTGTGTCGTGTTTCGTGTACATGGAGAAGTACGTACCCAGATCAGATCCATCCAATTCAGATACGTCTACACTAGTCTTAGAATACGTGTGGTTAGAACTATACCCGTCGGCCAACTTTGATTCGCTGATAGCGAATTTTCCGACTATATTATTTGTAAACCACAACACGCCAAACTCTACACATAAATAAGTTATCCCCGTGTTTCTCGGAGGGAGATTTTGTAAATATTTAATGCCGTTTTTGATTGATTCTGGGACATACGGTTTATTGCATAGATGGTTTAGAAATGTGAAAATGACCCTATTGTTAGTTCCGGGTATATTTTTCAACTGTTTCTTTATTTCAGAACCAAATGACACATTTACCCCCGTACTAGTACCCGTTTTCAACACCTTCATTACCTCCCCCTTTTCCAGTTTGTGTGTTGATTTGAGTTTCAGTGTAGTACTCCTCCCGCGCACCACGATATCGTACACGGTTATATGAATTCCGGGTTGTTTTTTCCCGTAATACTCATTTAAGAACACCTCCATGACCGTTTTCCCTATATCAGCGTCCTTGTATTTGAGTTCAATGTAATAAAAAGTTTTGGATTCCCCAAGAACCATTCCGTCACTCCCGCCCCCATTTAAGTGGTATCTTTTATCGGAGTTGGACATAACTACATAGGGACAAGGAGGACGGTGTGTATTGCTGTGGCGTAGCCCCCCTCCTCCTTTCATGCTAGCATTCGCGTGAATATCCCCACCCCTACTACTCCACGCGTCGTCTTTGACTCCCGATGCATTCAAGTCAAATATAGTCATATAGGATATCGGCACGTTAAATTCGTAATTGTCTACTATAATTCTGTGATAGGTGTTCGCCATAGACGGTGTCTTTTTATTGTCGTGTATCTTATAATTATTTATCGATAAATGGTCGAATATTCTCCCGTGTTTTTGGTTCACCTCGTGCGCGACTAGAATTTGAAAGATAACCGATGCCCATTCTAATTCAGATCTAACGGATGCGCTCCACTTTTCTAAGGTCATATCCCATCCTTCGGTTATGATGGCAAATTTATCCTTTTCGTCTACTTTGTTAAGCGGTTTAGAGGCGTACATCTGGAGAAAATACGGACACGATATTATATTATTCATCTCGTAGAACAGAGGATCTCTTGTCTTCTTTTTATTATACAGTTTAATATTAACGTTCCATCTCTTGTCGTCACTGTTTGTATTGGTTGGATAATAGCCTGCTAGTTCTAACGTCTTGTGTTTATTGATATCCTCTCCTAATTTCGCCGCTATATCCTTGATGTCGATTCTATTTTCCAGTCCATAGTTATAGTTGCTGGAGTAATCAATGCTCGTGGGTCCAAAGGTAAAATACGGCACGTCAATCATATCCCCTACAAATATCTCCCTCAACCTTTTCCTGTTTCCCATAGAGTCAAACGTATTATTGAATCGCTGTGTTAAAAAAATATCGTTCGCACGTTTTAATGTAGCTCCGGTATTCTCCATATTACCCGCGCGATCCTTGAATCCCGTGCGATCGTTGAATCCCGTGCGATCGTTGAATCCCGTGCGATCCTTGAATCCCACGCGATCCTTGTATCCCGTGCGATCCTTGAATCCCGTGCGATCCTTGTATCCCGTGCGATCCTTGTATCCCGTGCGATCCTTGAATCCCGTGCGATTCTTGTTATAACCTTGATTAAATTCTTGATTAAATTCTTGATTAAATTCTTGATTAAATTCT
>Ga0114997_10002917_pt1 | contig 13629 bp, 7 predicted proteins | sample ArcticOcean_MG_C_2_FD_87045 | JGI IMG/M metagenome (GOLD analysis project Ga0114997, IMG submission 87045) | Marine microbial communities from western Arctic Ocean - ArcticOcean_MG_CB4_136 | ecosystem: Environmental > Aquatic > Marine > Oceanic | place: Arctic Ocean: Canada Basin | collected... | reverse complement strand
TAAGAAAACGCAAGGCAGCGGAGGCGAATTATTCAGCGGTCGAGCGTGGTTTGCGCCGAGGTTGCTACCGAGTCGAACGGATTACGAGAGCATATTAGCGGAATATGAAGACTTGCTGGACGAGAACCAAGCGGAGTTGGAGAAACGGTCGTTCTCGTGCGACGGGATGAGAGACTCGTTCGAAAGATTGAAACGGTTAGTCGAGAACGAATACCCACGGGAGGTTATTTTGAGCGGGTTTTCGCAAGGTGCGGCGATGGCGGTATCGTTGATGTGTTCTGGGGATCAAAAGCCGAAAAATTTAGTCGGATGCTTGAGCTTTAGAGGGTACTTGCCGAGGAAACCAGACGAGATGAAGGTGGGAAACGAGACGACGTCGAGGACGAGCGAGGAGAGTGACTATACGACTGGCATGAACAACAAGAATGTTTTGCTCATGCTCGCGGGCGAATCAGATCCATTAGTCCCAGTTCGATGGACAAAAGAGGCGAAAGTAAAAGCAGAGTCGCTAGGATTGGACGTCCAGGCGTTTTTTAGCGAAGGGTACGGGCACAACGTGACCAGCGATGATATATACAGAGCGCGTTCGTGGTTACGTTCGAGAGTTGTTTTATAGTTAGCGCGAGCGGCAAAATTTTGTATTTTTATTCGATGTAATACCATGCATATGCATCACATAAACTTGGGTTTCTTCCTTTTCAACTTGTTTCTAATGGCTTCTAAGTCTACCCCGCTATCTGTGTTGTTACCCTTCGTTTCTTCGTCTTCAATCTTTCTGCTATTTGTTGTCTTATTCGTCTCGAGGTCGCGGTATAATCGGTCAATCTTGTCTAATCCATCTTCATTTGCCGATGGTGGCAAACGCGCGCCCGAAAAACGCAAAGCTATCGGGCCTTCACCGTCATACACATCGGAGAAATCCTCCTCCTCGGCTTGTTTTGCTGCCGCTGCGGCGGCTCCGGTGCCATAATGAATTCCAGTCACAGTCACAACCCCCCCCGCTAAGTCCTCGTTCCCTTCCGCTATCAACTCCTCGACTCGTCTCTCCACTTCCCTCTTCAAAATCGAGTTCCGTAACTTCTGGTCGCTAAATACGCGCGTCAATTCTTTGATATCTTCTGTGCATCTTTCACACGCGCCTCCTAAGCTCTCATCAACCTCTTTCGTCTTCACCAATCGCATCTGCACCATCTTGCTCTCCAACAACACCGCGTTCCCGCTCGTCGCCGGATGCCCTCTCCATTCGCACTTCCCCGTCAAATCATCCACGGGTGCTTTCGGAAGCTTAAAAATCGCAAAGAACATCTTCTGTTCGCATTGTTCGAGCATTCTTTCCACTTCTTTTCTCGTAAACGGTTCGATGTGTTTCGTCAATTGCTTCTCGATCTTCCCGTGTTGGTGTCGTTCTCCGACCCCTACTGACCCGCTTTTCTTCTCCTCCAAAAGACTCTCCCTGAGTAACTTTCGTTGTCCATCCGTGCTCACGTTCTCCGTCCTCGCTTTCATCGCGAGCTTGGCTTGTTCGATGGCTTCTTTCGCGTTTGTGATTTTAAGCTTTTGAGGCTCTCGTTTCTTCGTGTTCTCCTCCTCCTCTGATAAACTCTTCCTCGCCATCTCGAGCCGCTCGGCGTCCACATCCATCGCCCCTATATCCTCGCACAAACCTCCTAAGTCTCGCTCGTATTTCAAAGCGTCCAAAGAGTCGATGCCAAATTCGACGAGGTTTTGAAATAAGTGAGATAAATTATGTGAATTTAGGAAGGTTTGGAATGCGTCTCGTTCGTTCGTCATCTCAGTATATCAGACAATAGAGACAACAAAAGTATGAAGCGATGGTACGAATTCTTCATTTTCCAATTCCAATTGCAACCGCAGAATACGAGAATAAGTCTCTCTCGCTCTCTGCTTTAACCACCCGCAAAAGGAAGATCTCTCTCTGTGTATGTGTGTGTGTGTGCTCTCTCACGCGCGCAGAGAGACAGACAGGTGCTTTACTCGATCACTCGCGCGGCATTTAGGCGCTTTTGCGGATCAGTAACAAAAGGAGGTGTTAGATACACATTTCCCCTAATAAAAGTAGGGAAACGGAATTGTATTAAACCGCGCGGACTTACGCGAGAGCATGAACGCGTCTTCGCCTCCTCCTGGCAGTGATAACGATGATAAGAAAGTAGAGGGTTCGTCGTTTTTTATCGAGGACGGCGACGATGCAGACCACCGGAAGCAGAAGCAGCAAACGCGTGAGGTACGTTGACCTTTTCCCTTAAAGTTTTACCCCTTAGTTTTGCAACCAACAGGATCCGGACTTGGCGCTCGCGAGAGTGTTACAAGAACAAGAGCGAGCGTATTTCGCGTTACAATTCAACACGGAGAATAATAATAACAACAACAATACGAATAATAGTATCGAGCAGGATGGGAATACGAATTCAAAGAGCAGCACGCGAGCGGTCTCGCCGTCGTCGAGAGACGAGGGGTCGCCGCTCGGGACGAATACGTTTCGGAGAGGGAGACGAGGACGAGCGCGGCACGAGAGAACAGGAGTAGAAGAAACAGAGGAAGAGAAAACGAGGACGAGCGAGGAGGAAGAAGAAGAAGAAGAGGAAGAGGAGGAGGAAGAAATGGACCCATCGGAAGCGTTGGCGAGGAAGCTCATGGAGGAGGAGGAGAGATTGCACAGGGAGAGGATGTTGGCGTACGCCGGGGTTTCTCTGAATACCGCCGAAACGACGCAAGATCACGTGATGGTTGAAGGCGAAGATATTCCGCCAGAAGACGACGATGTGGCGGATCCGGATGATATGACGTATGAAGAGTTGTTGCAGCTAGGAGAGTGCGTCGGGAGACAAGCGACGGGCATGTCCGGGTCGCAGATTAAGCAGTTTTGCACGCTGAAGGAGTTCACTCGGTCAGGCGCGAGCGGCGCGAAGAGGAAGGGAGGTGACGAGGAGGAAGAGGAAGATTGTTGTTCGGTGTGTCGATGTGAATTCGAGGAAGGCGAGATGATGTTAGAGCTGAAGTGTAAACATGGATTTCACGAGGAGTGTTTGCGGCCGTGGTTGAAGGAGTATAAAACGTGTCCGCTCTGTAAGACGGATTGCATGTAAAATTTGAGAGAAGCAAGAGAGTTGAGTTCCGAGAACGCACCATCATTTATTTAGCATTACATCTATTGTGTTTCAATCAATCAAAGCTCGATACAGAAATGTTCGACGCGCCTTTCGGGTCCCAGACCATGGCCGTTAATCCTGGTTTCACTTCCGCTTTTTTCTGCGGTAAGACGCCGTCAATACGTACGATTTCGAAATCTTTCTTCTTGAGTTCGTCCAAGGCGTCGGCGAGCACGCGGGCGCTTTTGCCAACCATTTGCGCACGAACTTTCAATCCTTTCTCGTTTTCCAAAGTGACGAAAAGCATTTCGAACGTTCTGTTCGTTTTGGGATTTGTTTTACTCGTCACGCCAGTTTTCGGTTCGCGAGAGCACAGTTTACCGACTATCGTAAAAGGGTGCGCATCGTCAACTCGCGAAGCGATGGTGGCAAAATCGGCTCGAGTCGAAGAGTATAGGACGTTTCGATCGCACCGTTCGAACCACGGAACACTATCCTTCAGTTCGACTTTCTCGTCGTTAATCTCGGTTGGTTCCGTTTTGATTTTCTTGTTGTACGGATCGACGTTCTCTGCGTTTTCGTCGTCGCCTTGATGATGAAATGGTCGCTTCCTTTCTTCATCAACATCCTCTTCTTTATCGTCGTTATTTTGTTTAATGATGCCTTCAATAGCGTACCGTAATTCATGCAAAGGACCGTCCATGTGTCTCTTGTTGAGCGCGTCGCCGTATTTAAACGCCCCTTCGATCACTGGAACCACTTTCGAGGCGATTTCCATCGCGCAAAACTTTGAAATTTTCGAAAATCGAGTGAGGAAACTCATGGCGCAGATCCACGGGTACGGGACGCGCTCTTCTTCGAGACCGTTTTCTTTCAACACGTGCACGTGATCGGGTGGTTTGCGAAACGATCTGGACGCCTCTTCTAGTACGCGATAGGAATGCGCGTGATTGCATGAAATCGACTCGAGCATTTTTTGTCGAATGTCCATCGCGTGCGCCTTGGTCATCGGCGTTGCCACGACGTCTCGCGCTCGGCTTTGCGAAAAGTCTTTGCATCCCCCCAAACATGCCGCGATCTCCCCGGCGCACGCTTTCATGCACGCTTTAGTGAAACATTTCACCCAAACTGGGGCATTCTGGTAGTCACTTTTCGTTTTGAAGTGTAACGGTGCCTTTTCATTTTCAAACAACAAAATCAGCGCGTTGAGACACATGGAACGAATTTTCGCATCCGCGACGGCAATCGGCGGCGGCGCGGCGCCTCGACCAATTGCACAGACCGGCGGTAAAATCGCCTCGAGAAAATTCACACACATTTGCCCTAGTAACGACGAATCTTCGCTCGCCGCGAAGAGGAAATTGGTGTCGTCGAATTGATCCTCTGAGTTCGACGAGCGTTCCATAGCAGTTTCAAAAGCCAACACCCAATTCTCGCACGCGATGTTTGCAGACGGAACTGTTGCTAAATTTCGCGCAGATCCCACGCAATTTCCTAAGACACCTAATAACACAGCTGAACGCATGCATTCTCTGCTCTTCCGAATGTCGACGTTGTTGTCGACGATGTACGAGGCGTCGTACAGAGAAGCAAAGAAGCCGCGCGAAAATTTTCGACCCGTCGCTTTCTTCGCGTGTTTCCGTTCGACACACGCGTAACAGAGCTGTTTTAACAAGCTACAGCAAGCGATGTTGTCCAAAGAGAAGAAGATGGCTAGGGATTTCGCACTGTTGATTAAGCCTTCGAGAATGGTGTCAACTTGTAACGCATCTGATTCCTCGAATAAGATGGTCGTGAACGCATCGAGCGCCATTCGCAACGCTTGGACGCGTGGCTCCACGCCGAAGAGTTTCAAGTCGGTGTTTCTCGAGTAAGCGGCAGCCATGACCGCATTAAAGCCAATTCGAAACGATCTAGATTTATTCGCACTTGCACGTCCCGAACATTCTTGCATGCGTTTGTCGTATACATCTTGTAAAGCGTTGATGGCAGCCACCGTGGCGACCGGATTGCCGCCAACTTCGCAACATCGAACTAAGGATTCAATAACCCACGAACTTCGCTTAAGAACACCCGCAGTATTTCGAGCGTCCATGGCTTCGCTCTTCAACATCGTCGACGACGAAAAGGCGTCAAACAATCGCGGGTGTCTCGCGCACGCTCGCGCCAATCTCGCTCGCGCTCGGTGTAATCCGTTGGCCCGCAGAAGCGCGTTTTGCTGACGTCGTTCACCCTTCTCGGAAGCGGCAACGTCCATGGCACACAACGCCCACAACTTCAACAACGGTGCACCGATACCTCCGCGTAAAACCGGAGTTGAATCGACCAGTCTCGCGTACAAACGAAACGCTTTCGCGCGTTTTCTTGGATTGGCTAGCTTCCAGAAATCTTTCGGCGCAAACGGGTGCGAAATCGCGAGCTCGGCTTTACCCCACGGCCACACGCCGGATTTGACGAGTAAATTGAGCGTTCTGGCCGCCGTTTCCGTAGCCGCGCGATTTACCGCGGACGAGTAGCCACCGCTCTTGTCGTGCATGGTTTCAATATTTTCGTAATCGTCTTCGTTCTCTCGCAACAAATCAGCAATATGAGGCCAGCAAAATCTCGCCGACGCATCGGCGACGACTTTGTTCTCCTCTGAACGACTTTCAAGCCAATCGCGCTCGCCTCGCGAGACACACACAGAGATCAATCCTAAAGCACACTTGCGAATTTTCGGTCGAAAAGGAAGCTTTGGAGAGACAAACGTACCGATGGTATTTGAAAGCATCTTGGAGCGCAAGAACGCGCCGTGCGAGGGCGTAAACGCTAACCCTTTGGCGACGACGCGTAACACGGATAGCGCGGCTAGCAGAAGAATGTGCGTAGACTCAGTGGTTTCGATGAGTATTGTCGCCGTCGCCACGGCGATGTCTGTCGCGCGCTTTTGTAAGTGAATGGTTTCGTCCGCAACGGGCGGCGGCGGTTGCGTGGCAACGGCTGGATCGTCGTCGTTTTCCTGCGAGGAATCCGACAAACCGACAATGACAGATTCGTTTCGACGCGCCCTTTCGACTTCATATTCCTTCATAATTCGCAAATTTGCATCGTCTATGCGCTTTTGACACCCTTCGCTTACTGCTGGCGCAATCAAATCGCTATCTTCCATTAACGACGGATTGAGCAGTTTGCGACTCGCTATCCAGTTTTCGCGCTCTTTCGCCAACGCGAACTCGTTACTACACAAAGAAACGAGACGCAAGCAACTCTCCAAAGCGTAATTCGCGCGCTCTCTCATGAATTCTCTCGTTGTCTTTTCGCATCGAACGGCATTCCCATCGCCGTCGGTGATAACTTCCCCGTCGTCGAATGTACCACCGTTTTCCTCCTCGTCGTTCACTTTAAAAACGTCTAAATCTTTGCCCGACCAGTAACGCTCGATCAATCTCAAAGACGCGCGTAAGCACGTCGCGCGTTGGGACACGTCAAACACTCGAAATTTCACATCATCGTTGATCAAATCGGTAATTTTCTTACGAACGCGTAACGAGGACAGTTTCTTGTGCTTTAAATACGGCGCGTATTTATTCGCGCGAAGACACAAGGCGTAAAACGCGCGCAATTCGGACTCCTCGCTCGCAAATAATAAAGCTTCCGCGCGCTCTAAGGAATCGAAAATCTTCTCGTTGAACAACTCAAACGACGCGTCTTCGATGTTCCGTTTTTGAAACGTTTCGTTTGAAGGCGAGGTTAACTCGATAAACTCGCGTAAAATCTGTACGACTTCGCCGGAAGTTGAGGCGGCGGCGGCGGTCAAAACGCGCCGTTCCTCTTCCATTTCTTGCGCGTCCGCTCTCTCGGCCTGTGTTTCGTCTTGGCGGTGCATTTCAGATGCCGCAGCTTCGGCTGACAACACTTCTTCAGTCGGGATATCTTCTGTGCTGCTTGGGAAAATAGTTGTAGTGGTCGTTGTCGTCGTGCTCGCTGGAGGTTGTTGCGGCATCGCGGGAGGCTGCAAAACAGCCGCGGCAGATTCATCAACAGATGCCGGGTGTGTTTGCCCAGGTCGATTTATATTGACTCCACCCGGACCTACACTTCTCAACGATGCACCACCACCGGTAGCACCATTGATGTGCCTCGCGCGAGCGACCGATTGAATCGCTCGACGACGTTTTCTTCGCTCGCGCCTTCGGCGAAAGAACTCCATCTCTTCGCTCGTCTCGTCGTTCAAATGTACGTCTTGCGGCTGACGCGGTGGCCTGAGTTCTCCGCCAATAATGTTGGTATCTACGTGATTCGGAACCGAGGTACTCGTGACGGTTTTTTTCACGCGTTCTCCGGCTTCACCGTCGTTCATAATAATAACATCGTCGTCGTCCTCGTCTGCCGCGTCTGTTCCAAGAATGTGGGCACCCTCTCTTGCTCCTCCTCTTCCCTCTCCTTCTCTTCCCACTCTGTTTTTCAAATCCAACTCGTGCTTTTCTCGTCGTTCTCTTTGTTGCTGCGCTAACATTTCGTCGTCAAATTCACCGTCGGAGGAATCGAGCTCGGATTCGTCGTCCGAGGACGCGGCGAATAAGAACGCGCCGCTGTTCTTGTCGGCGAACCGTTTGAACATGGTGGTAACGGTTGCCAACTTTTTCGGTTTGGCGTTTTTTTCTTCTTGCTGCTGCTGTTCGCCAAAAGTTGCACCATCTCCGACAAGTATCACGTCCTCTTCGTCCATATCGACATCACGTTCCCCACCTTCTTCCTCTCGTATTACAGGCGCATTGGCAGTATTCGAAGTCCTCTTGGTGCTCGCGCGCTTACGCAGCGCTTTCCTTTGTCCGTCGCCAGCCTCCTCATCGTCACCACCATTCAACATATCTCCATCTTCATCGTCATCCTCTTCCTCATTCACGGCACCGAACGCCATTCGGACTTTCATCTCAATCTCTCGTCGCAGCGCTGCCGCTTCGCGTTCGCGTTCCATCTCTTCCTTGTTTTTACCGCTCGCTCGTTCGCCGCGCATCGAATTCTTCCCAGTCGTAAACTTTGTGTTACCACAATTCATCGTCCCTTTCGGTTGTCTTCTTTTCACATACGCCGCCGGCAAATCTAACATCGGTGGCACATCTTTCCCAGTCACCAACGCCGTGATGATCAAATAATGCGCCACTGATTGCCATCCGTATTGCTCCGCCTCTCTCGTCAACTGTTGCGTCGGAAACAAATGCCGCTTATGTCTCAAACAATTCGCCCCGGAACAGTTACAAATATCTCTGCACACTGGACATCTCCACTCGTCGTCCGCGATCGCTTCTTCGATGTTCTCACCCATGCGCATTTCCAAACACCATCCACACCACGACCCTCTTCCTCTCCCGCCTTCCGGCGCTTTCGCCCACGTCGCGCACTGACACGTCGTCTTCGCGTCGCTCGATTTCTGTCGACAAAAATGGCACGAAGTGCACTCGTTGCACGTCACCCCAGCCGGGTGAATGTCTTTACACCACACTTTGTTCGCGTGCTGGTCGCGATTCCACGGGCGCGCTCTGCCGCATAAACGATCGAAGTGCTCTTTCGTGTAATACTCTCGATTTTCGCCTTGTTCCCGTCGCAATTTCTCCAACTCGGGGCCGATGTTTCCACAGTTCACCCCTCGCACTTGTTCCGCGGCGTCTATTTGTGGTGGTAAAATTGGAGGACACACGATAATATTCTTTCTCTCTTTCCCTAAATCGCCTCTGCCTCGCATCGTATTCATTTTCTGCCATTTCCGCACGTCTCTCCTCATCCGTCCTCGTCGTTGGTTGCCTTCATTTTTCAAAATTCTTCTCCTCTCCTCTTGGTCTTCTTCTTCTTCTCCAGAATAATCGTCGTCCGAGGTCAGCGCATCCTCGTCCTCTTCTTCCTTCTTATTGTTCTCGTAAGAAGAATAGTGCAAAGCCTCCTCCTCCATATTATCGAAAGAATAAGAATAATAAGCGCGTGTCAAATCTCTCTAAATGTGAAGAAAAAGCAGTCCTTCGAAAAATTTCAAAATTTCTCAAGAGTGCTCACATTTAGGGTCTTTAAAAAAACTAAATCTCTATCCTTTTTTTCTCCCCCTTTTTAGATTTGTTTGCGCAGAGGGGTTTCAGGGACACATTACGCGTTTGTTTTATGACGACGACGATTCAGACGACGAAAGGGTGGTTTTTGATGACCGCCGGTGGTGGTGGTGTTTTGGGTGGTTCTTCCTCTTTTTCTTCTTCTCGTTGTTGCTGCTCTGCGGGAAGAATGGAGGCATCGACTTCACAGTCATCATTTTCGACGATGATGATGAAGAAGAAGAAGCGGTTTAGTAGGAGTAGCGATGAGAATAATAATAATAATAGAAGAAATGATGGTTTTGTGGTGAGAGCATCAGAGGCGAATAATAATAACGATGCGTCCTCAAACGTGTCCTCGTCTGATCGGCCGATCGTCGTCATCGATAACTACGATTCGTTCACGTACAACCTGGTGCAATATTTAGGCGATTGCGGGATAAAAAACCCGCTGGTGTTTAAAAACGACGAGAAAACGGTGGAGGAGATTCGCGCGATGAACCCGAGAGGAATATTAGTCTCCCCTGGTCCGGGGAGACCGGAAGATTCGGGAATTTCTTTGGAAGTTTGCGAAAAGTTAGGCCCCGAGTTTGGCGTCTTTGGCGTGTGCATGGGCCACCAGTGCATCGGTCAAGTGTTCGGAGGCACCATCACGAGAGCGCCGTTAGGGTTGATGCACGGGAAAAGTTCCCCGGTGTTTCATAAAACCGACATGGACACCGTGTTATCCGGTTTGAGTTCCCCGTTCGAAGCCGCGCGGTACCACTCGTTGGTCATCAGCAACGACGACTTCCCGCACGACGCGCTCGAATCCGTCGCTTGGACCGAAGACGAGGTGTGCATGGCGGTCAAACACAAAAAGTACCCGAAGATTCAAGGCGTCCAGTTTCACCCGGAGAGCATCATCACCGACAACGGTTTGCTCATCATCAAGAATTGGGTGAAGTTAATCAACGAAGTTTGATTGAAATATAATATATTTACGCTTTTCCTCTCATTGTGCTCTTCTTCACTTTTTTCCCCTTCTGCCCACAAGAGTGCAACACAAATGAGATTAGCGTGCGCATACTCCTCCGCTTTTAGAAGACTCCTTTCGGCGTCCTCGAGACCGTCCACATCCTCTCGCATTCGGAGGCGAACTTTTTCTGTATCGTCCTCGTCTTCTGAATCAAAAGTCAACCACGAAGGCGCGGTGAAAGTCTCGCACATCCTCGTCGACGCCACCGAACCCGGGAAAGCGTTGCTTTCGGAATTCCAAACTTTATTAGACGGAGAAGCGGAGACGTTCGAAGGTTTAGCGACGATGCACTCGAAATGCCCGTCCTCTTCGAGAGGCGGGAATTTGGGGTACATCACGAGAGGACAAACGGTTGCGGAATTCGAACGCGTGGCGTTTTCGACGCCGATAAACGGGGTGGCGTTTGCCACCACTCAGTTTGGGCATCACTTGATTAAGGTACTCGACGCGAAAGAATCCGGCGCGGCGGTGCCGCAAATGCAATCGATTCGAGTGGACGAGGTGAAGCAGTACGTCGACAGTAAGAGTTTTTCGGAGGTTAATCTCATCGATTGCAGAGAGGAGCACGAGTTTGCAATTGCCAAAGTGGACGGTTTCAAACTGTATCCGTTATCGCGAGCGGAGAAGTGGCAGATGACGATTGAAATGGACGTCGATCCGGAAAAGAAGACGATTGTTATGTGTCACGGGGGGATTCGTTCGGCGAAAGTGTGTCAAATGTTGATGTCGCTTGGCTTTGAGGACGTTCATAACGTCGTCGGTGGGATCGACGCGTACAGTTCGATCGATAAGTCGGTGCCGAGATATTAACAACAACTAGTAGGTCGTAGTTTTTAGTAGAAATAATTATCATCCAATAATATATATGCATCTGTTTTACACTGGTCTTGTCTTACCCTCTAACGCAAACCTGACGTAATCTTCCTCGCTGCATTCCGGCGCGTGTGGCAACAACTTTTCGTGCCACATTTCGAAACAAAACGCGTAGCGCCCGTCGCCGGTTTTCGCGAAGAATTGAATCGGTTGACCGTTCAAATGTCGCTCGAGTTTGAGCGTCAGCACTTTTCCGACGTCAAAGCTATACGTATCTAAATGTAAATAACTTTGCATGTTATCGAAGGTGTATATTAACCCGGGTTCGTAGTAATATTTTTTGGCCGTCGCCGGATTGGCGAGTTCTTTTACTCGCCTCGACCCTCTCGCTTGCATATTCAAGTGTTTCACGCCTTGGAAAAATCCATCGTTCCCTTTGATTATGTCGCACTGTTCGGGAATCATAAAATTTAAAATGTTCGGCACCGTTTCTTTCGTATCTACGCTCATTTGCGAAACTAATCCGCCGAGCAAGGCTAAGTAATACGGCTCGTTCGCAGTCACGTCGCAGGCTAATCCTGGAGTGATCACCTTGAACAACTCTTGACCGGTGTACACGATCGTTCTCGGAGGAATGTTATCAAAAGGACGCTTAAACTCACCACCCGTAACGACTTGGTCCATCCGTATCCGCTCTTTAAATTCGCCTTGCACGACAACCTGAAAGGCGATGTTGTTGCATATTTGACCGCGCTCGATGTAAAACTGCTCTGGCGTCTCCCCTTCCATGCCGAGAAATCTGCACACGACTTTACCTTTGAAAATATCCGTTTCGAATTCTAACGCCGTTTCCGTGTTGACAGGACACGTGTCCGTTAACTCGTTCCATTCGGCGTACTCTTCTTCTCCCTCCTCCTCGTTCTCTTCTTTCTCGTCGTCCTCCTTCGTATTCTTCTTCTTCTTCAATCTACTCCACGAGTTGTTCACGCACCTCTGACTCGGTTCTCTCGCGCTGGACCGAATAAACACCGGCCCGTGCGGCCACAATCGGCATTCCGGCAGAGGTCGAAACTGCGGGTCATTCTTCTCCTTTTGCTTCTCGCGCATCTCTCGCCACGCCGCTCTCGCTTCACGTTCCGAGCGCTCTCTCTCTCTCGTCTCGTACTCTTCCTTACCGAGCATGTGTTCGTCATCGCTTGAAGATTCCGTCGCCTGATCCTCGTACTCTTCCTTTCTCGCGCGTAGTATTCGTCTCTTCTTCTTCATCATCTTATTCCGTCGACGTCTTCCTCGCTCGAACGTCGCCTTCACCTTATAATACGCTTCAGCCGCTTTCCTCCGTAACCGTTCGTCGTCGATTTCCGTCGGCGTCATCAACCGCCCACCGACGGCGAGAAAGCACAGCGGCATGGTAAAAAACATTGCGCTCACGTCAAGCGCGAACGCCAGGGAAATCGCCGCGGATGTGCAGATCAACGCGCCGACGATGACGTGGAAACTCGACCAGATGGAATGCATCGCCCGGGGAAAAGTGTCGAACACGACGAGGCGAATTGATTTGAGGGAGAACGCTTTGAAGTATACAAACGAGCGCAATTCCGAGCACAGCTTCATGAATTCCTCCAAAATCGCGTTGGATATGGAATAATAGTCGCGGTCGTCGTCGTCTGCACGTTTAAGCTTCTTCGCGTTCGTCATGATCGCATCGTTCTCGCGTGGTTTTGTTGTGACGATTTGTCTTCACTTTTTTCCCCGTCGTCTAGGGAGAGACCGTTAGAGAGAGAGAGAGATGCGGACGACGACGATTCAGACGACGACGACAAAACTTCCGCAAAAAGAAAGAGTGCGACGGAAGAGGAGGCAAAGACGACGAAGCGCTCTGAATCCCGCGCCGCGGGCCTGCGAAAATACGTTCCAAACGTCTTTTGCTTTCCCTCCATTTGTAGGTGTTGATTTAGATACGAAAGAGCGCGTTGAACGCATGATCGAAGTGACGATTTCGTGCGCATATTTAGCCGACGAAGTGGACAAAGAAGTGGACAAAGGACGTTTACGAGGTATGGTGGAGAAAAAAGAGGACGGAACTCCGGTGACCGCGGCGGATTTTGCGATTCAAACGTTGATGGATACCTTATTAGGGGTTGATGGTGAAGAGGTCGTTGGCGAGGAGCGGTGCCCGGTCGAAGGCGAGCGGTCGTTTGATCGAGTGAAGGAGTTAGTCGAGAAATTTACTCCGCGCGAGAATATGGTATTGCTCGAAAGGAGGTGTGGTCCTGGCAGGAACTACTTCGTGTTAGATCCAATCGACGGGACGAAGGCGTTTGCGGCGAAACCGACGATACGATCGAGAGCGTACGCGTTTACGGAGCAGTATTGCATTGGTTTGTCTTATCACGATGGGGAAACTGGAGAGGTTTTGGCTGCGTGCGTGGCGGCACCGAGATGGGGTAGAGGTGGTGGTGTACTACTTTGTGCCGTGAAGGGGAAAGGGTGCTTCTCGAAGGAGCTGTTTACCCCGGCGTCGAGATGGAAGCGATGTTGTTTGATGTCCCATTTGTGCACGATTCGTGTCGCTGTGTCGGAATCGGACGTTGGAAAAGCGACGACACTGAACTCCGGTTGGAAAGTACCG
>Ga0114997_10002915_pt1 | contig 13630 bp, 14 predicted proteins | sample ArcticOcean_MG_C_2_FD_87045 | JGI IMG/M metagenome (GOLD analysis project Ga0114997, IMG submission 87045) | Marine microbial communities from western Arctic Ocean - ArcticOcean_MG_CB4_136 | ecosystem: Environmental > Aquatic > Marine > Oceanic | place: Arctic Ocean: Canada Basin | collected... | reverse complement strand
TGATTTATTTATATATACGACCCAAAGTAAATTTTTATTTAGTAACAGGTAATTTTTTTTTTTAAAATATTGTCGTGAGGCAGAGCCATTTAAATAAGTTACGTGAGGGTTGAAATCTTTATCTTTAAGAAAATTAGTATTTTTCATTCTAATAATAAAACTGTTTTTTAAATCTTTTTTTTTTAAATTACATTTTTTATTTAATGGTCCAATAATCTTTACTTTTTTATTTATCAAGTTTTCTTTATATTCAAAATCTTTTTGATTTAATGAATAACTAATTAGCTTTGAATTTTTATCAATATTTAAAATTGTTTTAACATAATTTTTTTCATCTTTGTCTAATAAAAAAAAATAAATTAATTTAAATTCCAAAGTTCGAGTATATAATTCAAACTTTGAAATATTGTTTTGATTTAAAGTGCAAATCTGAAAATAAAAAAAACTATGTTGATCTATAGTCTTGCATAGTAGGTTATGATAAATTACTGCTAATCTATATTCATTAATATTTACTAAATAACTATATATGTAAATAAATGTTATTTTTTTCTTTTTTAATTTAGTTAAATTTTTTAATAAACTTTTTAATTTTTCTGTTTTTTTATTTTTTATAAAATTTTCCAATAATAAAAAATTTTCTATTTTTATAAAGTTTATTAATAATTTTTTTTGGATTGATATTTTTTCCATAGAAAATTTGGATACAGATGTTTTGTAATCAAAAATTAAAATCCTTAGTTTTCTTTTGGGGTAATTGGCAAAAAATTTTACTATAGAAAAAAAATCGTTTATGATTTTTTGCATTGTTTAGAGAAATTTAACTTGTTTCGCTGAAGTTGAAGGAAGTCCTTTTTCTAAATTGTATCCATATTTTTTTTCTACTCTTACTCTATCATTAAAATGTGGAGTAGATGCCTCTATAATTTCACATTTTGTTATAGCTATTTCTTGATGAACTAAACCAGGTGGAAAATGAAATCTATCACCTTTTTTTAAAATTTTATATCTTAATGTGCCATCTCCTAAATCAAATTTTACCTTTAATTTACCTTTTATTATTAAACCACACTCATTTTTTTTATGATGATATTGTAATCCACCTTTTTTATTTTTTTCAATTATCAACCTTTTTAATGTTAGTTTTTTTGGTATATGAGCTAAAATTAGTTCTTTTCCCCATTCTCTAGGCCCTAAATTTTTTACCTTAGGAAAAATTTTTTTTTTAAAAAATCTTTTATTCGACATCTGATAAGCTTAATATGTGGTCTTCAAGTAAATCTTTTTTTAATTTTTTTCCGATTAAAAAACTGACTTCATAACACTCCAGACCTCCGCCTGGAGATTTAAACGCTATATCTGACGGCTTTAATACATGATCTTTATTTAAATTTCTTGAAGCTACTATCGTTTTTTTCATTTTAAAAATATATTTACTCTCATATGACATTCTTTGTTTATTTTCTGTACCTAATGATTGTTTTAATTTTTTAAACCCATTACACATTTTTGCTAATCCCTCTGGCTCCAAAGACATTCCATGATCAGTACCTTTTAATGCTCTACTTAATGTAAAATGTTTTTCTATAATTCTAGCGCCTAAAAGATAAGCAGCTGAGGGTATTAATATGCCACTATCATGTCCGGAATAACCAATTATATTTTTTGGATACCTTCTTATCATTTCTGGAATAACATTTAGATTAATTTGGTTTGCTTCGGCTGGATAAACTGAGGAACACTGTAAAAAAGCTATATCATTTTTGAAATTTACAGTATCTAAAACTCTATCTATATCATCAAAATCAGCATAACCAGTGCTTATTATTATTGGCTTTCCTGTTTCAGCAATTTTTTTAATCAATTCTATAAAGGTAATATCTGACGATGCAACCTTGTAAAATGGGCAGTTAAATTTTTCTAAAAACTCCAGGCTATATATATCAAATGGTGTTGAAAAAAGAGTAATCTCTAATTCTTTTGCGAAATTGAATAGTTCTTTATATTGATCTTCTCCAAACTCTAGTTTTTCTCTATGTTCACCATAAGTTTTACCATAGCTATTTCTGTTATCATAAATGCTATTATAAAATTTTTTTGTATATAATTTCTTATTATTTCTTTTTTGTAACTTTACAGCGTTAGCACCTGAATTTTTTGCTTTTATAAAAAGCTCTTTACACTTATCTATTGAACCTTGATGATTATGACCAATCTCAGCTATCACATAAGGAAGAGAGTCTTGGTCAATAGTAACTTTATCAAGTATTATTTTTTTAGACATTTTTTAAAAATCCAAATTTTTTATTGATTACTCTGGCAATTTCTAAATCATATTTATCATTTATATCTACAGATCTTAAATTTGGTATTAGATAAAATAAAGATTTTTTACCAATTTGTGATTTGTTTTTCAAAATATTTTTAGTTTCCGATATAATTATATTAGACCTATAATATGACTTTTTTAATTTTTGTCTATTCAAAACATTATTGTTAGATTTCAAAAAAAAATATGGCTTTAAATATTTTTTGTTATAAATTTGAAGTGCTTTTACAGGACTCTGACTACTTTCTGAAATAACTTGAAGAGAAGTTGCATTTCCATCATCAATAATCTTTTTAATTGAATTATCAATATCTAAAGTTGATTGAAATGGAGAGGTAGGTTGAAGCCTCACTATATAATCTGGTATAAAATTTTCCTTCTTTAAAATATTAAGAGTGTGCAGAATATATTCTATTTCTGTTGAATCATCTCTGCTTATTCTTTTGGGCCTTAGACTTGGACAGTTAGCACCATACTTAACCGAGAGACTTTGATACATTTTACTATCTGTGGAAACATAAACTTTATCAAGATACTTTGAATTTAGTGCTTTTCTTATTATCCAATCCAGAAGTGTTCGTCCATTAATTTTTGATAGATTTTTATTCTTAATACTTTTAGATTTCGATCTTGCGGCAACTATTGCTAAGATTTTTTTTTTTTTATACATGATTAATACTCAATGTAATATAAATTATTTTTTTTTAATTAACAAAAAACCCCAAGGTAAATGAACAGGACCTGAAAAGCAGGTATTTTTATTTAATTCTGTTTTCATTGTGTAGCTTCCATTAATTAAAGGATTAGATTTTAATTTTTTCTTTGGAAAAAAAAATTTAAATTTTGAAATTTTATATCCAGAACCAGTCAATGCATTTTTAACACTTTTTAAAGAATGAATATTAAAATCTCCATCTGGATCATTATCTTGGTTTAAAATTTTAAATTTGTTTTTATTCACTTGTCTTTGATGTATTAAAACATCCATATAACCCTTAAAAAAAAGCGAGTTTATACCTATCCATTTTGGTTTTAATTTAATCAAATTTTTTAAAGGTTTTTCAATATTTTTAAAAGTGCAGAAGGTTTTTTCACTCATAATTCCATCTATATTTTTCAATTTTTTATTATTAATTTTTTTTAAAACATTAATTTTTATAAAAGTTGTATTTTGATCTATTTTTAGATCTTGATAAAGTTTTTTAGCATTATCGACATTCTCTTTTCTATGATCAATGCCAATAAAGTGAGTATTTTTATAAAGTTTTGTATAGTGGGAAAGTGTTCCCCCTATGCCCATTCCAACATCTATAATTCTTTTACTATTTTCTAAATATTTGTTTAAAAATTTTTTAAACTCAATAGTGGATTGATAAATATTTTTAAATTGTGATAACTCACTTTTATTGTAAGTATTTTTCATTCTTAAATTAAATGATCATCTTAAGGGAGTATCATCCCAATTATCTTGATCATGAAGTTTTTCTCCGCTAGTTACTTTTGACTTATCATATTCCCAAGGTGATATTTGGTGTTTTAGAGCAATATCCATAAATTCTTCTTCTGTAATATTCATTATTTTTAAAAAATATTCTAAACTTTTTGGTTTTTTTGCATGATACTTATCAACTAAAATTTTCCCTTCTTCCTTAGTCATTTTTCCTAGTCTTATTTCTCTAGCAACAGATTGTGCGGTTCTTCCAAAACCTCTTTTTACATATTTTAGCCAATCTCTAATCCCATTAACTCTGCATTCAATTTTTTCCATCCAAAACTCTGAAGGAAGTCCTTCCACTTGATCCTTTTTCCATCCTAATTCCTTTTGTATTATTTCAGTTTGTTTAACAGGATCCCAATTTATAAAAGTACCATAACATAAACTTTTATAACCAATTTTTTTTAAATCTCGAAGTTTTGGGTATTTAAAAGGTGCCAAATCTCGCTCAGCTACAATTCCATCTTTAATAAAACCATACATATCCTCAGCATTAATTCCTAAATTTATATATCTATTAAATGCTTCCTCATCTTGTTCCTCAAATTTTTCCTCATCAAAGTCATAATAACCAGTATATTCAGCTGATGACTCTCCCCAAATTATCAAAGGTATATTAAATTTTACAGCTATCTGCATAGGATATGCAAAAATTCCTGTGTGACAGTGCCAACAAAAATCCCCTTTCCTCTTTAGAGACTCTAACATTAATTTTCCAACTATTTGCATGTTTGGTTTAAATACCAAATAATCAGTTCCTAAGATTTTAAGAGTTCTTTCAATATTTTTTGAATGTTGTTCTCGAAAAAAACCATGATCAAAAGATATAACCAAAGGTTTCAATTTATATTTTACAACTATTTCATACAAAACATAAGTTGAGTCTTTTCCTCCACTATATGGAACTAAACAATCATAATCACCTTTACCTCTAAAATCTTCAACTAATTTTTCAAACGTTTTAGCCCTTGCATCCCAGTCAACCTTAGACTTTTGGTGTTTGTGATTATTACAAACATTACAAACTCCATCTTTATCAAAATCGAAAGTTTCATATGTTTCTGGTAACATGCAGCTAGTACAAGACTTAAGGAAAAAGTTTTTACTCATTTTTTTATTTTCATATCTATTATATATTTACTACTTATGTTCAAAAATTGAACAGTTGTCAATATTTCTTTTGATAAAATTAATGACATTAAAAAGACTTTAATTAGAAAAGCCTTAAATTAATATTGTAACTTTTCAGATAAGATTTTATTCTTATTGGATTACTATCAGTAAAATTAAACAAACTTCCACAAGCAACTGCACTAATGTTCGCCATTTGAAAGATATCTTTGATATGATCATAATTGCCAATACCACCAGAATAAATTAACGGAACATTGCAGCTGTTACTTACTTGCTTTATAAGATCATGATCTGGACCCTGCATTGTACCCTCACAATCTATTGAATTGATCATTATTTCGCCAACATCATTTTTTATCAAATTTTGGATGTGTTCTTCCAAAGGGATTTTATTTAATATTGTACCGCAGTTTGAAAATAAGCAAAATTTTTTATCAATTTTTCTAACATCAATACTTGCAACAACTGCTTGTTTTCCAAATTTATTGGCTAAACTTTTAATAAAATTATAATTGTCATAACAAATAGAATTTAAGACTACTTTATCAGCACCACTTTTAATTATATCTGTTGCATTTTCAATTGAATTAATACCACCTCCAGCAGCTATAGGAACAAAACATTCTTCAGAAATTTTTTTTAATACAGGTATCAAAGTGGATGAAGCTCTTTTATCTCTGTTAATATTAAGTAAAATTAATTCATCGGCATCAGAGTCGTTAAATATTTTTGCTGTAGAAATTGGATTTCCAACATCTTTAAATTTTTCAAAATTAACAGTTTTAACCAATCTGTCGTTCATTAATAATAATAATGGAATAATTCTTTTTTTTAACATTATACTTTAAGATTACAAAAATTTTCTAAAATTTTTAAACCATTTTTTGAACTTTTTTCAGGATGGAATTGAAATCCAAAAACATTTTCGTTTATAATAATCGAAGGAAAATTCTTTAAATATTTAGTTTCTGCAAAAAGGTTGTCATTATTTTTTAATATAGTTTGATATGAATGAACAAAATAAAAGTTACTATTATTTTTGATTCCTTCAAATATTTTGTGATCTTTTAAAATATTAATTTCATTCCAACCTACATGTGGAAGATTATAATTTTTAGAGTTATCTGTATCCATTAAGTCTACTGTAGCATTAATGAAGTTGAGACCTTTACTCCTAATATTTTCAAATCCTTCTGTTGCTAAAAATTGCATGCCTAAACAAATTCCCAATAATGGTTTCCCTTTATTCACATATTTTACCAATTCCAAGTTAAAATTTGGTTTTTTAAAATATTCCTTTGAGATGTTAGAAAACGAACCAACGCCAGGAATAATTAAATGAGAAATTTTATCCAATTTGTTTCTTTCTTCTATTTTGATAATATTGTAATCGAAACCTAAATTATAAACAGCACTTGAAACCGAGGTTAAATTACAAACCTGTAAATCTAGAATACCAATCATAAAGATAAAATTTTACCATAAATTAATTTACTAACTCTTTTATTTTTAAATTTAAATTGTTTGCTTAAAACTCCCTCTAATTTAAATTTATTTTTAATCAAAACTCTTTTTGAATATATATTATTTGAATATACCCCAGCTGTTATTTTTTTTAATTTAAATTTCTTTTTTGCTAGTAATAAAACTTCTTTAATAGCTGAGCTTGCTATACCCTTATTATGTAAATTTTTTTCTCCAATAAAATAAGATATATCAGCTGTCTTATGATTAAAATCTATTGGCCCAAGTTTAATATTTCCTACATGAATTTTGTATTTTTTAATATTTACAAATATTCCATATAAAAACTCATCTTTGGATTTTTTTTTTGACATGACAAATTTTTTAACTTCAGCCAAAGAGTGTTTTTTAAATCTTTGTTCTGTAAATTTTACGATTTCAGATGAATTTAACCAGTCTACATATTTATTTGAAACCATGCTTAAATTAAGCTCAACTAATAAAGTTTTTAATTTATTTTTCATAAAATTTATGTTTTATATAATAATTATCATTTTAGATGAAACTAAATAACATTAATCATATCATAGTTTTGGGAGGATCAGTAAGTTCTTTATCTTTTTTAAAATTATTAAGAGATAATAAAATTAAGTATCATTTTTTTACTAACGAAAGAATGTTGAACGATAATCTTTTAGATAATAAAACTCTAAAAAATCATCTTAAAAATAACAAAATAAAATTCACATCAACAAAAAATATAAATAAGAATAAAAAGATAATGAAGATAATAACCTCAAGAACTCTTGGCGTTGGTTTTGGCCAACCTTGGTACATTGAAAAAAAATTACTCAATAAATTTAATAATAAAATTTTAGACTTCATGGGAATTCCTATGCCTAAATATAGAGGTGGGGCTCATTACTCCTGGATGATTTTAAATGATGAAAGAGATGGTGGTTGTTTCTTGCAGAATATAAATGAAAATACTATTCAAGGATCAAGCGATAGTGGATCTTATTATGTAAGATATAATTATAAATATCCTAAAAATCTTAAAACTCCGAATGATTTTTTTATTTTTTCTGAAAAGAAAGAAATTAGTTTTTTTAAAAATTTTTTAAAAAAAATAAGAAAAAATTATTCTTTAACACTAAAAAAAATAGATGAAAAAAAATCAATTTTTTTTCCTAGATTAAAAAATAACATAAACGGATTTATTGATTGGAGTAATTCAGCTGATGAAATAGTAAGATTCATAAACGCATTTAGTGACCCATATTTAGGTGCTATTACATTTTTAAATGGGAAAAAAATTTACTTAAAAAATGCCTCAATAATTAAAAAAAATAATTATCACTCATTTGCTTCAGGACTAGTTTTAAATAAAGATAGAAAAGGTTTAATCATTGCAGCTAAAAAGGGTATAATTAGAGTTAACTTTATTAGAAATATAAAATTACAAAGTATTAAGACTGGTGAAAGATTAGTTACTCAAAATAAAATGATTCAAAATTCAAAAAAACATCTCAAAATATAGAATGATAAATTTCGGAAAAATTTCTAAAGTTCTCTTAATCGGTGGTGGGCCTCTCATGTACAAGTTTGCTAAAATGGTTAAAGATAAAAATCTTAAAGTAGTCTCGATAATTGCACCCAGACATGCAAAAGAAATTATTGAAAATAAAAAAAATTTAGAAATCCTTTTGAAAAAAATTGGTCCAGTTTTTAAATTTGATAAAATAGATGAAAAAAAAATTAGAAAGATTCTTGGTAAAAATATAGAGACATTGTATTTTTCTTTTAATTCTACTTGGATCTTTAATGATAACATTTTAAAAAAATTATTTAAAAGTAATTTGATTAATTCTCACAGTACTAGACTACCCCATGATAGGGGGGTGGAGGTTTTAGCTGGAGAATTTTAAATCAAGATAAGTTTGGAATATGTTTGCTTCACTTAATTTCTAATTCTAAAATCGATGAGAGAAATATATTATTCCATAAAAATTTCCTATTTTCTCACTCTCTAAAAAAACCATGTGAGTATTACTCATTTCAAATAAATCAAGAAGAGGAATTCTTGAGAGAATTCTTAAATATGATAATGAATAAAAAAGGTTTTAATCTTTTGGGTCAGCCTGAATATTTATCTACTTATCTTCCAAGACTTCATACCGACACAAACGCGTGGATAGATTGGAATTTAATAAATATTGATCTTTTTAATTTCGTATGTGCTTTTGATGATCCTTACAATGGTGCAAGTACTTATTATAAAAATAAAAGAGTGAGAATAAAGTCAGTTACTTGGACACGTTCGGATCAAATTTATCATCCTTATCAGTATGGAATGATTTACAGAAAAACCAATAATTGGATTGTGGTTGCAATAAATAACGGAAGTTTAATTATTGAAGAAGTTTTAAATGAAAAAAAAGAAAACATTATTATAAAATTGAAGGTAGGAGATAGATTTGTAACGCCACAAAAAAATTTAGAAAATTCGAAGTTGAGAAAATATTTTAACTCTATAGGTCCAAAATAATTTAAATTTTTTGATTAAATTTTTATATTCATTAATTTAGCCTCGCAAAATCAGTTTCTGAAGTTGGTTCAAGTAAATGTATATAAATATCGTCACCCTTTTCACATTTTGAAATAATGTAAAATATTCTATCCAAGTAATGAAAGTATTTTTTTAAAATTTTTTTATTATGAGCAGTAGACACATAAATTGTAGTAGTCGCCAAAAATCCATATTTTAACATTTCTTGTGTTATAAATGTTTTATATGCTTGATGGTTTTTGCTCAAAAAAATAAATGAGCTTAATGCAGGTATACCTGAAATCTTTATTTTAACTTTGTTTTTTTTAGCTAACCTTTTCCATTGTGAAACAATATAAATTCCAAGTTTTGTTATATATTTCCATGTCTTTTTCTTTTCCATAATTTCTAAAGTTTTCAAAGCTGCAGTTGGCCCAATACTCTCAGTCCAAAAAGTACTGCTGATAAAAGTATCCCTTATACTCTCCATAATCTCTTTTTTTCCCAATACAGCCGTCAAGGCATAACCATTTCCAATAGCTTTACCTAGCATTAGCATATCTGGATTAACATCATAAATTTTATGTATACCTCCAAAACTTTGTCTAAAACCAGTTGTACATTCGTCAAAAATCAATATTAAATTTTTTTCATTCGCAAGTTTTCTTACTTTCTTTAAAAAATTTTTTTTAGGTTTTTGATTTCTGACAACTTCCATTTTTATAATTCCTATATCTGGATGCTTTTTTACTAAATTTACTAAACCATTAAAATCGTTGTATTTAAATGGAAAAATACTATCACTAAGTTTTTTTAAAACTCCCCCTGTCTTTAAACCAGGTAATAAATGCTCATTTAAATTACTTTTTTTTGATAAGTTTGTTGCCAAATACCAATCATGCCAACCATGATAGCCACAAAAAGCAATTTTTTGTTTTTTTGTAAATGATCTTGCAAGTCTAATGGCAATCGCATTAGCCTCTCCACCTGATCTTGCAAATCTTACTTGGCCTGCCCAAGGGTGAATTTTTATTAGTTTTTCTGCTAATTGAACTTCTTCTGTGCAGTTTAAAGTTGTCATATTAGCTTTATATATACGTCTAGAAACTGCTTTATCTACTTGAGCGTTCGCATAGCCTAAAATATTTGTTCCTATACCCATTATACTAACATCATAAAACTTTTTCCCATCCAGATCTTCAACTACACATCCTTTTGCGCTTCTAAAATAACTCGGCCATCTATTTGGCAAGAAAACATCTGGTCTTTTTGAAAAAAGCATATTTCCACCCGCAATATATCTTTTTGCTTTATTCCACATTTTTTGACCATTTGATAAATTATTGTACTCTTTTATTTCTGAGTCTTTTTTATTTTCTAAAAAAACTTTTTTATTTTTTTGATAATAATCAATAATATCATGAATCGAAAATAAGTTATCTTTAAAATTTTTAAATATTTTTTTAATTAATATAAAATCATTAAGAGTATCTAAAGTTATTCTCAAAAAAGAAAAATTCCTAGGTTGTTTAAAATTATACCTTTTAAAAATATTAGTTCTCAAAACATATTTAGTTACATGCTCTTTATCATATTTTGAAATTACATTAGCTTGAATTTTAGACAAAGTTTTAAAACTAAAAAATTCCATATCCATTCCATCTGGAAATGTTCTTTCTTCGATATTGGAAACATAGTCATAATTATTAGACAAAAAAATCGATGCTAACTTATCAACTAATTTAGGATCAACCAACGGACAATCTCCTGTAATTCTAAGTATATTTGAGGAGTTATAAGTTTTTGCACAATCATAATATCTCTTTAAAACATTATTTTCACTGCCCCTAAATATCTTATAATTATTTTTTTTAAGAACCTTAAATAAAATATCGTTTTCTTTTGTACTTGGTATCGCAACAACTATATCACTGATTTTTTTTGCTTTAGATAATCTTTCAAGTAATAAAATAATTGTTTCTTTCCCATTTATTTTTTTTAGAACTTTTCCTCTAAATCTTGAAGATCCAATTCTTGCTTGAACAATTGCTGTTATTTTTTTTTTCATCAGCTAGTTTATTTTGATAATGTATTTTCTTTTTTTATACATAAAATATGCAGGAAAATTATTGTTATCTCTAGTTCTTAATTTATCAATTTGTGATTTGATTGATTTTTTGATATTCAGCTCACTTAGTGTGGATGGTATTCTTGGAAAATAAGATGCTTTTCCTTTTTGATTATAGCTTTTTAACTTTTTATTTTTGGAATATCTTTTTATAAAAAGCTCAATCATTTTGAAAGCACATTTTAGTTGCTTTTCTTTTATTTCCTCAAATAATAAAGTAGGCTCAAAATGAAATTTTTTCTTAATGTAATACTTTCCTTCATCCATTTTTTCAGAACATTCAAAAAGAGTAAAAACAATATTATTTTTTTTATTCAATATTTGCCAGTACAAAGGTGACATGCCACGTCCTTTTGGTAAATCTGACTCATGAACAACTAAATTATGTTTTGAATAAGATAAAATTTTTTTTGGAATAATTTTGTAGTAGCTAATAATGAATGTTAAATCATTATTTTTTTTGATGTTATGATGACTAATAATCAATTCTTTTTTAAACTTTTTAAATTTATTTGGAATTTTGTCTTTGTTTTTATAAATCCAAGACTTTTTGTCAGTTAAAATTTGAATTTTCATTAAATTTTATAAAATTTTATTTCGCTTAAATATCTTTGATCCCTTTTCTTCTTTTCTTATTCCAAAAGAAGCTGTCTTTAAGATCATTTTGATATTATCAATTTCATTTTTGAGTGCCTGTAGCTGTTTTCCTGTAATTGATACAGGTGAATCAACACATTTATGTTTTTCATCTATTTTAAGATGTTTTTCAATTATTTTTGCTCCTAGTAAATTTCCATAAATTGGAATTTTAATATCATTAGTATGGTCTGAAATTCCAATTTCACAATTAAATCTTTTTTTTAAAAAATTTATATTTGAGAGATAAGAGCTACCATCTTTGCTTGGGTATGAAGAAACACAATGAAGTAATGCCAAATCAATCTTTTTTTTTTTAAATACATTGTATACTTTATCTATCGCATTAAGACTAGCCATACCCGTTGAAACTATAGTTGGTTTTCTTGTTTTAATTATTTCATTTATTAATTCATAATTTTCTATATCAAATGAAGCTACTTTAAATAATTTAACATTTAAGCTATTTAGAAAATTTACAGACTCTTTATCAAATGGTGTGGAAAAGAAATCTATTTTTTTGTGCTTGCAGTAATCGTTTATAATTTTAAAATCATTAAATTTTAATTCACATTTTTTTAAAATATTAAAAATTTTTTTATATTTTTTTTTAATTCTTTTTTCGGTAATATATGTTTGAAATTTAATTGCACTTGCGCCATTTTTTTTTGCTACATCAACTAATTTTAAAGCATCTTTAATTTTGCCATTATGATTAATTCCGGCTTCAGCAATGATAAAATTATTTAGCTTTTTAAAAAAGCTAACTTTTACCATGAGCTCAAACCACCATCTACAATTATATTTTGGCCACTAACATAATTTGATTTTGAACTAGCTAAAAAAATAATTCCTGTATGTAAGTCTTCGGGGATTGCCATTCTTGCTTTTGGTACTCTTGATGAGTAATTTTTTACAAAAGACGGTTTTTGTGGATTTTTTTTATTATACAAACCACCCGGTGACAAACAGTTAACATTAATATTTAAATCAGCCAAGATCACTGAATAATACTTGGTTAGTTGAATGATAGATGCTTTGGTTGCCCCATATATTTCAGAATTATAATTTCCATTTTTACCATAAACTCTAAAATCCGGACTCATTAATCCATAAATTGAACCAATATTTATTATATTACAGCAATTTAATTTTTTTTTTTTGTGAATTTTTACATAAGAGTTAATTACATTTAACCCTCCAATAATATTTACATTAATTGTTTTATCTAACTCTTTTTTTGTTCTTTTATAAAATTTTGTAAAAACAGAATACCCAGCATTATTAATTATAACATCAATTTTTTTATTTTTACTAACAATTGCATTAATACTTCTTTCAACAATATTTTTCTTAATAATATTTACTTTTTTAAATTTAAAATTTTTATGTTTAAAATTACTTGAATTTGTATCAAAGCCATAAACTTTTGCTCCTAGATCTAAAAATAGTTTACAAAATGAGGATCCTATTTGACCTGAAGATCCAGTAATTAAAATGGTCTGTTCCTTGAAGTTAAAAAGTTTTTCAATTTTTTGATTTGGCATATGTCTTTAAAAATAATTCAAGAGTATTTTTAACCTTTTTTATATCAATTATTCTTCCCTGAATAGCATTAATTTTTTTAAGATAATGTTTGTCTTTATAAATTTTAGAAATAAGATTGATTAAATTAACATCAAAACTTTTATTTTCAGAGTTTAAGTAATTAATGGCCTTAGTTTTTAAAATCTTTTTTGCATTTAATTCTTGATGTTTATATTGTGGAATACAGATAATTTTTTTTTTATTTAAAACTGAATCAAATAAAGCAATCCCCCCTGAAATTATTGATATATTTGATTTGTTGAGTTCATTGAAATATTTCTCTGGTTTAAAAAAATTAAAATTATGTTG
>Ga0114997_10002914_pt1 | contig 13633 bp, 5 predicted proteins | sample ArcticOcean_MG_C_2_FD_87045 | JGI IMG/M metagenome (GOLD analysis project Ga0114997, IMG submission 87045) | Marine microbial communities from western Arctic Ocean - ArcticOcean_MG_CB4_136 | ecosystem: Environmental > Aquatic > Marine > Oceanic | place: Arctic Ocean: Canada Basin | collected... | reverse complement strand
TAGAAACATGGACTCATCATTCGGAGCAGCTTACTTTCCCGACGTGGTAATAACTGATCCTTCTACAAAGACGAATGTCCAGTGTCCGCCTTCAGTTGCTGTTATAGGAGCTTTAAGTTATAATGACTCTGTGGCACATCCTTGGTATGCACCTGCAGGATTTACCCGCGGCGCTCTGATGTCAGTTATAGAATCACAAGTGAAGCTAAATCAAGCAAACCTTGACGAATTGTATGAAGTAGATATCAACCCACTTGCTTCTTTTGGACACACTCCTGAGGTTGTGGTCTTCGGACAAAAGACCCTTTTGGCGAACAAGAGCTCTCTAGATAGAGTCAACGTTAGGCGTCTTCTAATCGAAGTAAGAAGAAAGGTAAGGGTCGTCGCAAATACTCTTCTATTCGAACCAAACAGAGCAGATACACTTACTAAATTCTCAAATGCTGTGACCCCAATTCTCGCAAGAATTCAGGCGCTGCAAGGTCTAGAAAGATTTAAGGTCCAGATTGATACAACAACCACAACACAGGCAGATGTCGAAAATAACACCATCCGAGGCAAGATCTACTTGCAACCTACACGTGCAGTAGAATTTATCAGTCTAGACTTCGTTGTAACAAATGCAGGTGCTGAGATTTAATGCTCCAGTCCATGCTGTATATTAATTTTCGGGATATAATTCAATGGCACAGAAAACATTTTTAAGCCCGGCTGTTAGCACTAGAGAAATAGATCTCAGCCAGCCATCAAAAAGAAAACCAGCAGGTATTCCCGCTGGTGTAATTGGTACTGCCCGTCGAGGCCCAGCTTTTGTGCCAGTCACAGTCGCGACCTTCCAAGACTTTGTATCAAAATTCGGTAATACAGACGGAGAGGCCTTTGGGCCTCTTGCAATGCATGAGTGGTTGAGGAATGCCCAAGCCGGAACGTATGTAAGAGTCTTAGGCATAGGCAATGCTGAGGCACGTGCAACATCAGGAAAAGTCGCCAGTGCAGGTTTTGTCGTGGGGTCACAGCAGGTCCAGGCCAACGGAAACTTTGGAACAAACCCATATGCACATTCAACCACAGGCCCAGGGCAGCTAGGAAGATCTTTTGTACTCGGGTGTTTCATGTCAGAATCTGCTGGCAGCTCATTTCTTAGTGATGCAGGAATACAAAAAGGAACCCTCCGAGCAACAGCATCAGTAACAATCCTCAATGCCGGCGAGATCACAAACAACGCCCAAATATCGTTTGTTACAGCTGGTGGTGATACAGTCACAATTACCGGTCATGCTAGTGACAATGCCATGACCACAACGTCTGGTGCTTCCACGGATGGAACGTTTGCTGCCGGAAACACCCTCTCTGGTGATACCGCCGGCAACAAAGCTCAAGCCCTCGCTATCGCCGCTGCCATCAGCCTCCATGACGATTTTACTGCAACCGCTGTCGACACCAATGTTATAACAATAACACAGAACACAGGCGGAGAAGCAGGCAATACAACCATTACTATAGCCAAGAATGGCGCAGACGGGAATATGTCTGCCGATGATATCGCCGTTGGGGATTCTTTTACTGCCGGCCATGACGTCACAGCACAGCCAATTGTAAGAGGAATTTTAATGTTCCCATCTGGGGTCGTGCCAACTCTCAATACATCTATAACTGCGCTCAGCTCGAAAGGTGCCTTAGCTCAAGGAACGCCTGGCGTTGCCAACCAGCAGGAAGGTATTGAAAGAGGCTGTGCCGTAGGCGATATCATAACAGGTTCTGGTGATAAACAAGAGTTTGTAATGCTCTTAAACGGTCACAAGGTTTCTGATGGATACCTTAACGTGATCACTGCATCATTTGAGCAAGATGCTCCAAATAACTTTAGGAATATGTTCAATACCGATCCTACAAAGATCGAAGAAGCCGGACATTATCTATACCAAGACTATCAGATACACAAATCTTTTGCAGTTCCAACAGGATCAGGTGCGACATACTGGGATGACTTCAGGGGCTCCGGTCAAGACGACGGATCAGCAGGCAAGAAATATGCAACAGCTTTTCTCCTACCATCCTCAGGGTCAAGAAATGATTCTTCTGAGTCATCTTCTACAGTTCTAGGTAATATCAACCTCGAAGGCTTCGAAGATAGATTCAGAACAGCTTTCTCGCCCTTTGTAGTATCACAGCAGTTCGGCGGCCAAAATAAGAATTTGTTTAGGATACATGCTCTTGATGACGGACAAGCTGGATCTGACACGTTTAAAATTACAATCGAGAACATTATTGGTTCAACGAATGAGAATAGAAAGTTTGGATCGTTTGATCTAGTTGTACGTAGGTTTGATGATTCTGATGTAAAGCCAGAAGTTCTAGAAAAGTACAATAGAATCGATTTAGACCCATCTAGTGATAGGTACATTGCTAGAGCCATTGGTGACACACATACTTTTTATGACTTCGATAAGAAGGCAGGCGCCCAAAAGCTGGTCATCGATGGAATATATCCTAATATGTCACAATATATTAGAGTTGAAACATCAGAAGCTCTAGACGAAAGTGCCATAGACGATTCAGCACTTCCAGTAGGCTTTCGAGGCCTATACCACATGGTGACATCAGGCGCCGCAGGCGACACCGGTGGCCTCGGATCAGTATTGTCAGGAACACTTTCTGGAAGCGGAGAATCAGCTCGTCAAAACCACGTAAGCCGAGGATCGATTGACCCAGATGACCATCATCTTCGTTTAGCGATGAACTCATTCTCTGGTTCTTTCCAAAACGTAGTACAGTTCCCAATTCCTATGAGAGACAATATTTCACGAGGATCTGGAAAAAGAATCGAAGCAGATGCAAGTCTTACGTGGGGAATCCAGTTTGAAAAGAAAAAGAACCTATCAGAACCAAATGCCCTCGAAGTCTTAGATGAGTCGATCAGAAGCTTTGTAAGATATCTCCCACACCATCTTGAATCAGATCAGAACGTTTGGGCCGGAGATAATGAAGGGGTAACAGATATTGGCGGCGCCGTTCTTGATGCTGATAGATTTAACAATAACCTGTTCTCGCTAGAAAGAATCGAAGTAATAACTGATACTAGCAGCAAGCCTGATCCTCAACAGTGGGCAGTTGCAGCCTATCGTAGAGACGGAACAGCTAACTCTACAATGACAGATATTTTTGGAACCGCTGGCCAGTCTTCCAGGCTTATTGATCCGGCATTAGACTTTGCCCATCTTCCTTCTAGAAAGTATCTCAAGTTCACTTTCCCACTTCAGGGAGGTTTCGATGGTGTTAACGTCTTTGATAAAGACAAGGCAAAGTTCAGAGATAATGCTGTAAGAAGAGAAATGGATGACTCGAGCAACCAGGGTGGCATTAAGGGACCAACAGTAGCAGCTCTTAGAAAAGCAATCGACGTAATGGAAGAGAAATCAGACGTCGATATTAAAGTTTTGGCAACACCAGGCCTCAGGCATGAATCTATTACAGACTACGCTGTCGAATCGACCGAGCGCCGATTCGATGCACTTTACATAATGGATATTGAGGAAAAAGACACTGTTAGCTCATACGTAACCTCCTCAACTGATCAAATAATTAATGTTTCTAACACAGTGACTAGATTTGCTAATAGAAACATGGACTCATCATTCGGAGCAGCTTACTTTCCCGACGTGGTAATAACTGATCCTTCTACAAAGACGAATGTCCAGTGTCCGCCTTCAGTTGCTGTTCTAGGAGCTTTGAGCTATAATGACGCTATAGCCCATCCTTGGTATGCACCTGCAGGATTCAATAGAGGTGGATTAACATCTGTATTAGAGTCCCAAGTGAAGCTAAATCAAGCAAACCTTGACGAACTATACGCTGTAGACATTAATCCACTTGCTTCTTTCGGTCACACCCCTGAAGTTGTCGTCTACGGTCAAAAGACGCTCTTGGCGAACAAAAGTTCACTGGATAGAGTTAATGTTAGAAGGCTCCTGATTGAAGTAAGAAGATCAGTCCGAGGCGTTGCAAATACCCTCCTATTCGAACCAAATAGAGAGGATACGCTCACCAAATTCTCAAATGCAGTAACCCCAATTCTTTCAAGAATCCAGGCCCAGCAAGGAATAGAGCGGTTTAAAGTTCAGATTGATACAACAACCACAACACAGGCAGATGTCGAAAATAACACCATCCGGGGCAAGATCTACTTGCAACCCACGCGTGCCGTAGAATTCATCAGCCTAGATTTTGTCGTAACAAATGCAGGCGCCGAGATCTAAAAAAGGCAGAATTGAGATACTTAGATAGGTAAAACTCTTAAACTCTTAAGGAGAGATAAAAATGGCAGAAACACTACCAGTTACCGATATGTTACCCAACAAGTTCGAGCCGAAGCGAAAGTTTCGCTGGGTCTTCGCAATTGAGGGTATTGACGCATTTTTGATGAAGACGGCTGCTCGTCCAACTATTAATACAGAAGAGCAGGAAATAAGCTACATCAATCATACGCGATATGTCGCAGGAAAAACTAAATTTGACGCACTAAGCTGCACGCTTCACGACCCAATTGCTCCATCAGGAGCCCAGCAGGTTATGGAATGGATAAGAACTCACTTTGAATCAGTCTCAGGCCGCGGCGGCTATGCTGATTTCTACAAGCGCGATTGTCAGCTTAAGCTTCTCGATCCAGTTGGAACAGTTGTTGAGCTCTGGGATATTAAAGGTGCCTTCTTAACTGCAGCATCTTTTGGAGATCTAGACTACGGAGCATCAGACCCGACAGAGATTTCTCTGACAATAAGATTTGATAACTGCGTCTTGCAGTACTAGACTTTCGTCGTCTTAAGAGTTTTGTTTTAGAACCCTCTTGTGTTTTGGGCACTTGGGGGTTTTATTTTATTCAATTTTAGATGATTTAATAATTTCAATCGACAAGTAAGATTAGAATAGGATGAATACCAACCTCAGCGACCTTCATCTAGATGATAAGTAGAGTATATAGCCGCTAGGAGTTAGAGATGCCAGTTTACAATAGTCCTTCAGTTACAGTGAGGTCCGAAGATACCCCTCACGCGCAACAGTTTACTGAACCGACAACCAGCGCCGCCACAATCATTGGCCCTGCCAGAAGAGGCCCCGCATTTATTCCAGTAAGATTTTCATCTTTTGATCATTTTGAGTCTGTTTTTGGGTCAACTGACTCAGAGCGATTTGGACCACTTGCGGTCAGAGCGTGGATAGGAGAGCCTGGCACAACCGGGACCTACATAAGGACCTTGGGCGCAGGCACTTGCAAAAAAAGAGAAAGCACAGGAGAAAACGCCGGAAGAGTAGACAGGGCCGGCTTTGTAGTAGGAGACGAGCAACTTTCTGAAAACAATGGGTTTATCGCCAAAAATTCTCAAGCCGGAGAAAATGGACCTCTTGGAAAAACATACTTCTTAGGATGCTTCATGTCGGAGTCGGCAGGAAGTACATACTTTAGCAACGCCGGAATTATCCACGGAATGGATAATTTAGGATACCATGCGAAGTCTGATCCAAAGAATGGGTCAATTCCGGTCTTGAGAGGCATCTTGATGGTCCCTTCCGGAGTATCACCTTCGCTTACGTCTGATACTGTGGGTAACAATGAGCCTAGCAGTGTCTCTTTCGGAAAATTCGACGCAGCAGGATCAGGAGACGGAGGTGGAGCTTTCGGAGACATCAACTCAGTCACCGGCGACAAACAACGATTCATAATGATACTGAACGGTTTCACAGCTATTAAAGACGCCACCGGAAACGTTCTTCCTAACGGTGACGGTGATCTATGGAACAATGCGATAACAGCATCATTCGATCCTCTTGGCGACGCCGATGTTGAGTATTTTGGGAATGTCTTTAATACTGACCCACTAAAAATACAGAAAGCCGGCCACTATTTGCATACTCACTATCCAATCGATATGATACATGCAATAGCCACAGGATCGGGAATAGTAGGCAATTTCTCCATAGCCGAAGGCGACGGAGAAGCCTCGGTAGACGGTGCAACAGTCAATGTAAAGTATGAGACAGCTTTTTTACTAACTGGAAGCTTTAGAAACTCAGGGTCGGCAACATCTAGTACACATGTAGGCACTCCTAATTTTGAAGGATTCGAAAACAGGTACACGACTGCCTTCTCTCCGTTTGTAACAGGTCACAAAGTATCAGGAAAAAGACAAGATCTTTTTAGAATACACACCTTAGACGACGGCCGCGCAGGCTCGGACGCTCTAAAGATAACAATCTCAAATATATACGCTTCAAACAATGAAGACTTTAATCCTTACGGAACATTTGACCTGCATGTCAGGAGAGCCGATCAACCAGATATCTTATTTGGGGCTTTCTCTGATGCAGTTGAATCTTTAGAGACCTTCGCCAACTGTAATCTAGATCCATCTAGTCCAAACTATATTGCTAAGAAAATCGGTGATACACACACTTTCTTTAATTTTGATAGTAGTCTAAGTCAAAAGATAATCGTAGAAGGAAAGTATCCTAGCGTTTCACAGTATATTAGAGTTGAGATGGATCCTAGCATCGACCTGGGCACAACTCCAACAACACTTTTGCCTATAGGCTTTAGGGGTTTAAACCATCTAATAACATCGGGGTCAACTTCAAACGTAGCGGGCTACAGGTCTTCTATTCTATCCGGACAGCTCTCTCGAGAAAGTGGAAATGCAGGAGAAAGAAATCCGTCAACTTCACTTTCTGACGCTTCGAGTGATATCGTCGCCAGAGTGATACAACCTCCTGTTCCTATGAGAGAAAACATTAAGGTCATAAACCCACTCGATACCGGGCCCTCATCAACAGGAAAGGTCGAAGGCAATTTAACCTGGGGCGTTCAATATGAAAGAAAGACGCAGCTGGATTTTCCAAATGAGTCCACAGTGAATTCTGAATTACTCCGAGGCCTTGTTGAATATATGCCCGATTACCACACTGATTATCAGAACGCCTGGGTCGGAAACAATCATGGTGCACCTGATCTAGGCGGTTGCGTCCTCGATGCTGATAGATTCAATAGGAATTCGTTTACTTTGGAGAACATAGAAGTAATTGAAAATGTAGACAGCTACCCTGATGCAGACGAGTGGTCAGCGGCTGTCTATAGAAGAACCGGGAAGGCTGTGAAGACAATGAGTAACTCTGATGGTGTTACAAAAGTTTCTCGTCTTTTAGATGCCAAAAGAGACCTTACGAGCGTGACTGAAAATAGCACGACAGGCAAATACCTTAAGTTCACATTCCCACTGCAGGGAGGGTTCGACGGTGTAAATATTTTTAATAGAGACAAATCACTCTTTACAGACAACGCAGTTAGAAGAGAATATCTCGATTCTGCTCAAGGGAAAGGCAAAGGCCCGACGGTCTCCGCCTATAAAAAGTCTCTGGACATCTTGCGAGATACCACCATTCCTATGAGTATATTGGCTCTTCCTGGTATTCGCCATGTCCCACTCACAGAGTATGCGACAGAAATGGCTGAGAACAGATTTGATACTTTTTATGTGATGGACATTCCGTTGCTTGATGTAAGTAGTACTGTTATAACAGCTTCATACTTGTACCCGTCCACTCCTCCAACGTCATCATTTGATACCGAAGGAACAGGAGTTATTAACCCAGAGACTACGATAACAAACTTTTCAAGTAACCTGTATAATAGCACATTCGCAGCTGCCTACTACCCGAACATTGTTATTACGGATACTAATGTCGAGGCCGCATTTGAGGCCCCTCCATCTGTCAAAGTAATGGGTGTTTTGAGCGGCTTATCTAACTCATGGTCACCGCCCGTAGGGTATACAAGAGGTAAGGTCGATGCTGATGCTGTTGTGATATCCCAGACAGACATTCAGATAGAAAAAGCGTTTAATGCAGGAATAAACACGATAGCTCCTAACATAGGTGGTGTACCACCGTTTATAAGAAGTGAAAAAACACTCTCGTCAAACACAGCCAATGTCTTTTCTAGAATAAGTGTTAGGCGTCTCTTGTTAGAAATTAGAGGGACTGCAAGAAGACTTGCAAGGTCGACCCTCTTCGAGGGCCTTAACGCGACAACGATGAAAGAATACAAAAATACGCTCTCAGCTGAATTAGATGCTATAATAGCTCGCGGCGGCCTGACATCATACAAGATAATAATGGATACATCAAATACTACTCTCTTAGACAGTGCCGGCCAAGCCGTAGGTGTAATACCTGGTGTAAAATCGGTAAAGAGAGACAGGAAATTTAATATTATGAGGGCCAAGGTGTTACTAAAACTCCAAAATACTTCAGACTATGTTGTTCTAGACATTGAAGAAGACGGATAGTTTTACTTCTTTAAGCACATTTTTATAATGTCAAGTATCTTTGTTCTTAAGGCAGCCAATTTTCTATCCAGAATAAAGAGTTTACACATTATCTGATATGCTTAATTTTAGTACATGTCAAACATACAAGAGGTAACACACAGTGTCAAATGAATCAAGAGAGAGTAATCAAGTCTTCACAGGACAGCAGCCAGGCCAAGCACCCTCCGGTGGTTTCCAGACAGTCAATGTGATGAGAGATGACTTCGGGTTTGAAGTACCAGTAGATCTAGTACCTCTTCCGTCTAACGGAGTTATTTACCCCCCTGAGTCAGGTCTTTATAATAGAGAGACCTTAGAAATTAGAGCTATGACTGCTAAAGAAGAAGATATTCTAACTTCTAGAGCGCTAATTAAAAAGGGGACAGTTATTACTGAATTAATAAAGTCTTGTTTAACAGATAAGAACATTGATGTCCAATCGATGATATCTGGAGATAGAAATGCTATTATGACCGCGCTAAGAGTCACCGGCTACGGTTCAGACTATACTGTAGACGTCGAATGTCCAGAATGTTCTGTTAGACAAAAGCAAGAATTCTCGCTAACTGAACTACCAATTAAAAGGCTAGAAATAGCTCCTGTCTCTGAAGGAGCGAATCTTTTTGAGTTCGAGCTTCCTGTGACAAAAAAGAAAGTTCATTTTAAGTTCTTGACAGGTCGCGACGAACAAGAGATGAATCTTATTCAAGAGCGACGAAAGAAGCAAGGCCAAAAAACTGATTCACTTGTGACTACTAGGCTTATGCATTCTCTTGTTGCAGTAAATGGCATAAATGATAAAAACAAAATATCTACATTTATAAGAAACATGCCAGCCCGAGATTCTTTAGTTTTAAGAAAATTTATCGATAAGAACGAGCCAGGGATCGAGATGAAAGCCTGGATGACTTGTGAGGAATGTGACGAACATACGGAGGTAAGGCTCCCTCTCGGGGCCTCGTTTTTTTGGCCTGACGCCGACTGATAAGGAAATATTCCTAGACCAGATCTGGACCCTGATGTACTATGCAGGTTTCACATTCACAGAAGCCTATAGGCTTCCAATCTGGCAAAGAGTCTGGTTTATACAGCGGACTTCACAAGAGTTCCAAAAGCAATCTGAAAACAATCCCGATGGCCATGCTGAGACTAGAGCGTCTCATCTTAACAATCCTGAGCAGAGAGCCTTATCGGGTAAGAGTAACCCGCACTCTCCCTCAAGGCTGCGAAGATTTACTTAGAATAACTGCTTTCGTACACTTACTAGACAGTATAATTACTACAGAAGGTAAGGTAGTATAGTATAATGGCAGATCTTGGCAGACAACTAGAAATACAGAACCAAATTAATAAGGTTCTCGCTAATAGAAAAGTCCTTCTAGACCAGAACGCGGCCGCTCTGTCTAAGCAAGCCAGAATTGCCAAAGAGCTCTGTAAGGCAATGGAATGTGAGGGCTTAGATACTCTCGAACAAAACCTCAATGATATCAACAGAGCAGCTAAAAAGGCAGGCGAAGGCGCAAAGCAGGCCGGCGCCGGCATGGAGAATATGAACGAGGCTGCCAGAGATTCAGCCGAGGACATGAAGGGATTAAATAAAGAGCTAATCGCTGTAGGTGCGGGTATTGGATTCTTAAAGGGGCTGCAAAAAGGCTTTAAGAATATGGGCAATATCATCAAAGGCGCCTTCAAGATGATTAAAAATATTACAGTCGCATTTTTTAACATGGGAAAGGCGATACTAAGCCTTCCGTTTAAAATCTTTGCCGGCCTTATAGAAATGTCTCAAGAGATAGGCTCTCCTGCTTTTTTGCAAGCGTTAGAAGAAGTTAGAAAAACTTTTGGAGACATTGCGACAGGATCCGGCGCTGCACTTAGAAATTCTGTCAAAGAAATGAGACAAGAGTTTGGAGGTCTTAGTAAAGCCACAGCGCTCACAGGATTAAGTTTCGGCCGCGTTTTTGGGTACGGACCTGAAGGAAACGCTGCAGCCTTAAAGTTCAATGCTGAGATGGCCACAGAATTAGGTGGCTCCTACCATGGAATGATGAAAGAAATAAAAGGCTCCTATTCAGAGCTTGCCTATTATAGAAAAGGTCTTGGACTTACTAGTAAGGCTCAAGGTCTTATGATGAAGCAAGCCTATAAGAGCGGCGAAGATATCATGGGCTTTCAGAAGAAGTTTGCCCAGGTAGCAATCCATATCGGTAATACCACAGAGTACTCTGCCAAAGAAATAGGCTCTACCATGGGCGCGATGTTTGAGGACGTGAAAAACTTCGGTTCGTTTTCACATAAGCAGCTCGGTGCTATGACGCTTGCCACTAAAAAGCTAGGCATGGAGACCAAAGACCTCGTTGGAATCATGGACGGATTTGATAGTTTCTCAACAGCTTCGAAAAATGTAGCGACCTTGAGGAGACAGTTTGGACTCAACTTAGACGTGATGAAAATGCACGCAGAAGAAGATCCAGTCAAAAGAATCCAAATGATTCAAAAAGAAGCATTGAGAACCGGGTTTGATGTCAATAAATTAGGCCGCCGACAACTTAAAGCCCTTGCTGGGTCTGTCAATATGGGTGAAGCTGAAGTTAAAAACATGCTTCAAAAGAAAAACCTGACGATGGATTACGATAAGATTCAAAAGAAGGTAGGCAAGGGTGATAAGAAGAAGCTGAGTACAGCGCAGGTAATGCTTAAGCTTTCAAAGCAGATTGAAAGGATCTTTGGTCAAGGCAGCAAAAAATATACAGGCTTCTTTGATGCTCTTGGTCAAGGCTTTACACGTGGTGTAAAGAGATCAATGCCGTTTAGAAATGCAATGCGAAACATTAGGAAGAGTCTAAGACTAACGGATTTCGCAGGCCGAGATCTAGGAAGAAACTTTGTCAAGTATTTCCCAGGAGTGAAAAAACTCCTCGGAGCAATTGAAGACTTCTTTAATCCTGCGAAACTATTACCAGCATTGACAGCTATTAATAGAGAATTTAAGCGTTTCTTTATCTCACTCCGCGGAGGAGACATAGAGGGCTCGATGGATACCCTTGGAAAAAACTCCTTGGGGATCTTGAAACAATATTTTGGAGGAAAAGGCGAAGCAGTTGAAATGTTCAAAGAATCTTTCCTGACTATCGGAAAGATCATTGGCAATATAAAGCTGATCTTAATGAGAAAAGCTGTTGAGGCTGCCTCTGAGACAATCAATAAGTTTACCGACGGCCTAACTGTGTTTCTTGATTACGGGCTAGGGCCTCAATTTGGAAAGGCAGGCTCAAAAGCCGGAGAAATGTTCGGAGATAACTTTGGAAAGGTAATTGGCGCAGTTAAGTTTAATCTATTGCCCGCACTCGAAAGAGCAATACCTCAGCTATGGAAGGGCGTCCAGCGCATGATGAAAGCCATCAAAGGATTCATCTTTGACAATAAAGAAGTGATTTTCGAAGCAATTAAAGATACAATGATGTTTGTCTTTAAAATGAAATTTGAATTTCTTAAGTTCGCCGGCAAGACCCTGATGGAAGAGCCTATTGCAGGTATGGTGATGATGGCACCGCTTTTAGGGCCTGCTATTGGCGGCGCGCTCATGATGGCATTTAAGACAGGTATTGGTTCGATGGCTTTTCCGTATCTTGCCTCCAGAGTGTCAAAAACTTTTGCATCTCACTTGGCAAGGTCTAAAACAGCTGGACCCTTGGCCAAGTCATTCGGCTCGATGGGACGTCGGGCAGCCACCGGCAAAGGCGGATTTTTAAGCTCCATGGGCAAAAAGCTTGCTTCTGGTATGGGCAAAGGAAGTAAGTTTGCCGGTGTCCTCAGCAAGGGTTCTAGGATCCTCGGCAAATTCGGACCTTGGGCGGCTCTCGGTGTAGCCGCGGTGTCCGGGATCATGAAAGGAATGGACACAAAAGGCCCGGCATCGAGAAAGTGGAAAGAAGGAGGAAAAGCTTTCGCTGGATCTCTGCTTAGTGGTGTCACATTCGGTCTCATCGACGGCCAGGGTGCCATGGAAGCGGTCTTCGGAAAGTACTTCTCAGATCCGATCCAACAAGCGCAGTACGATCTGACACGATCTTCTGACAAGACAGCTCAAGCCATCGGGCTGCACTCTCAGAAAGCTCTAGAGTCAGCGTCGAATTATCAAAATTACGTTGATTATATGAAGACCGCAGCATCGGAAGCCGCGAAACTCGGTGATGGCGGTGTTCTCGGCGAAGCAGATTTGGAATTCGCTCTGTTGGAGCAGACCCTGCAGGCCCGTCAGACCCTTGAGATGAAGTCTCTAGAGGCATCCGTCAAAGCCAACACCAAACATGCCGACGGGATCGTCAGCCTCCGCGACGAGCAGATGCATCAAACTTACGGGGCCCAGAGTCACAACGACAAAACCATGGCATACCTCAAGTCGCAGCAATTCGAAGAAGACAAGCAACGGATGTCAAAGCAGGCCAGGGACATCCTCGCCATCCAGCTGCGGACTGGCGATGTTATGGACGAACAAAGCGGCATGATCATCCGCCGCGCAGGGAACGTGAACCACTCCTTGAATCCGATTATCCACGAGCTCGAAAAGGACATGGAACGAGACAAAAATAGAATGGCAAACATCGAATCCGGCCGCGCGATGTTTAATGACATGTTGGCAGCCGGCGGAACAAAACGGGTCAATGATTATTTAGCCTACGCTTCTAGAGAAATAGACGTTCTGGAGAAGAGCGGAAATGAGAACAACATTGCCCTCGCAAAAACTCGAAGAGCGGCAATGGAGGAACTTGCTAAGACGCTAACTTCACACAATATAGAAGTCACCGAGTCAATAGCTGGCGCAAATTACAAAGCAGAAGAAGAAGCGTTTATAAAGAAGTACGCCGGCGAACATGCCAAGATGGTCAACGGAATCCAGATTTCCGAAGATGTGCTCAGAGCCCAAGCCCGGATGCAAGTTGATAGAGCAGTAGCCTCAGGTCGTATGGATCTTTTGATATCACAGGAAGGCGGCGCCGCCATTACCAAGGCAATGAAAGCAGGAGGTGTCGGATCCAGGCTCACCGATGGACAAACCGAACAGCTTAAGGAATTGGAAGCTGCTGCAACAACTGTCGAAAGAATAAAGTCTGTAGCCAACATCCCGAAAGAGCTGAAGAAACTACAAAAGACGATGGGAGGAATAAGCAATGAGCAGATAGCCGCAGATGTTGATGCGTTGGTCATCACTGCAGTAGGCCTGGGCAAAGCTGTAAACAAAGCTGTTAAGAAACACATGAGTGATGATACTGTAT
>Ga0114997_10002910_pt1 | contig 13641 bp, 4 predicted proteins | sample ArcticOcean_MG_C_2_FD_87045 | JGI IMG/M metagenome (GOLD analysis project Ga0114997, IMG submission 87045) | Marine microbial communities from western Arctic Ocean - ArcticOcean_MG_CB4_136 | ecosystem: Environmental > Aquatic > Marine > Oceanic | place: Arctic Ocean: Canada Basin | collected... | reverse complement strand
TTGGTTTGTTATAATTAACTATTGATTTTACAATTGGCTTATAACTTACAACTGGTTTATTATTTAGAATCGTTCTAGATATATTAAGCTTATTTAAAGCCATCGCATCTTTAACTTTTATTTGGTTTCTTCTACTAGAATTATAAACCACATTATAACCTTGATTATTAAAAGGTCCTTGATTCCAAGGGACCATGTAGTAATCCCAGTAATTCCAAGGTCTGTAAAAACTAGAATAATAAGAGTAATAACTGCCTTGATAAAAATTAAAATCATACCATAAAGGTCTCATGCCCCAATAACCATAGTTATTAGCAAAGTAAAAACGAGGTTTAAAAGGTTTGAATTTTATACGTACTATGTCTGTGTTAAAACTAGTAAATATAGATGTTATGTCTTCTGGTGATGTTTGCACGTCTATATAAACGCTGTTAGGAATGTATTGATAACTTCCACAGCTACTTAGTAGCATTACTAGTATTATAAGTTTTTTCATCTATTTGTTTTATAAGTTATTAATTTCTTCTAGCTCTTATTACAGAGTCTTTTTGCGCTCTAGTTAAAGACATATAATAATCTCTAAATTCTTTTGCTTTTAATTTTTCTTCTTCTTTTTTCTTGTCTTTTTTATCTTTTGATTTTATTTTAGATTTTTCTTTTGAAACTTTCTTTTTGTTTTCTTTAGCTTCTGTTTTTATTAAATCATTTTCTTCATTTTTTGCTCCTACGTCCCAGTTTCTCCAACCTAAACTTAAAGCTAGCCTTTGCCATTTAGTATTTCTACCATCAAAAGCCTCTGTTATAGAGCTAACTTCAGAAACAATCCTGTCTGATGGAAAATTAGTAACACCTTCTATCAATGATCCATACACTTGATATTTAGGACTTAGATTAAATCTACCATCAATCATTATATCAAAACCTCTTTCGTCTATAACCGCTTTTTCAAACTTTTTAGTTTGTATTGCGCTATATATTTTTCTTAATTTAGATCCAATAGGAGGTGAAATGTTTGCTGCTTCTAAAATAGTATAAGTATGGTCAGCCATGTAACCTTTTTTATCTTGGTCTATGTATTTTTTAATTACATTTTTAATAGTTGAAAGAACTGCTCCTTTTAATCCAGAGCCTTTTAGTAAAGTGTCCATCATTCCTGATATTATTCTGTCAGTTTTAGTATTAAGTTTTTTGTCTATAGCTTCTTGATCAATTTCTTCGTCATCATCAAACCCAGGTAAGAAAGCAAATATAGCATTTTGTAAAGCTGAAAATATAAAGTTTTGAATAGCTCCATAATAAATTATTTTACTTACATTTGCTACGTCACTTTGAAATTGGTTTTCATAACCTTTAGATATTCTACGTTTTAAAATGTCTAACCCAGCTTTTTTCATTAACCTAGTGTACTGCATTGTTGTATTTTGAAAATTCAAAACCAACCTTCCAACTACACTAGCCTGTTCTTGAGATATTAACATAGGATCAGAAGACTGTTGAGTTGAATCTGCTATTTCAGAAAACTCTTCCCAAGCTTTTTCTTGAGCCTCTAATTTAGACATACCTTGTTTCATGTATGTATTAATTCTGTTTCTATACATTGTAGCTCCACCTGAAGATATAGCAAAACTATCTACTAACTGTGTTGGTGTAAAACCTATTTTTAATAAATAAGACAAAATAGCGCTAGCTTTGTTTTTAGCACCTTTAGCTGCGTTAGCTATTTCTGATTCATTTACATTAAGTTTTAATCCTGATCTACGTTCTTTTAATTTATTAGAATTAAATATATAAGCAAAATCTCTCCAAAATTGTGGTTGATTTGCAAATGCTGCAGCTGCTTTAACTGGATTATTATCTGACCAGTTAATAAAATTGACTGTAGACAAAGTTTGTAACAATGCAGATTTTCTATTAAAAAACATAATAGCACCAACAGAGTTATTAACCCAATTATTCCAAGCGTTTGTTATTTTATTACCTCCACTTGGACGGTTAGTACCGTTTTTCATTCTATATATTAAGTCTTCTAAGGCTTCTCTTTGATTAGTTCCGTATAAAGCCTCAACTTTATTCAAGTTATCTTTACTAAATATAACATCTACATTATCATTAAATTCTTGTAAAAACTCTGTTCTATTAGTTTTTTCAGATAAATTATTTAGATCTGATAACAAAGTTTGAGTATCCCAATATTTACCAGGCTCTGTCCAGTTGTCTTTTTTGCTCATCAACAAAAGCCCATTTGCAAAATTAGCAAGTTCTGTATCAGCAGCAACTAATTCGTTTAGCTTAACTTTATCTCTTTTAGATATGCCAGGTATTTCATAACCAGCTTTTTCCCACAAAAACACTCTTACAGCTTGATCATAAGTAAAATCACCTGAAGGTATTAATTTACCAAGTCCTTTTTGTTTTGATAATGCTTGTAAGTTTTTATAATCTTTAAGTATGTTTTGTTTAGAATTTTCTATAGCACTAACGCCTCTCATGTAAGGTTTTATTAACGCATCGCGAAAGAATTTTTGATCTATAGTACCCTGTTTTCCTTTGCCTGCAAAAACATAAGAAGTCAAGCCTTCAAAATCTTCAGCTGATGGTGGTAAAAACATTTTATACTTACCTATTGCTGTTCCTCTTCTTCTTGCTACAACGTCAGAGAATCGTTTTTCAGCAGCAACACCAGAATTTCTTTCAAGCATTTCATTAAAATCAGTGCTAAAAGTTTTACTAAAATTAATTCTAGCTTGTTGTACTTTACTTTTAACGTCTATTGTTTCTAGAACATCTCTAACAGCTTTAACGTTTGACTCAGCATCGTCAGCAAAGTAAAAATCATTATAACCTTCCGCTGCTTTGTTTATTATCCAATCAGCTTTTGCTTGAGGACTTCCGTTTTCTAAACCTGTTATATTTTTTAAAGGTATATTTAAACCTAATTCGTTTAAAAATTTATATATAGCCGGAGCTGACGCCTGAGGTCTTGCGGTAAGAATATACATGTCTTCTGTACCTCTTTTATCTCTCATTAACTCAGCAACTTTAAATAAAGGTCCTTTTTTACCGTCCATAACCTCGTTAAACTCAGAGAAATCAAACTTAACACCTTCTAGTGTTAGCTGATCAGCTTGAGCGGCAAATTGTTCAGCTGTTAAAGAGCCTTTAATTCCATCTTTAGTAGTGTACAATACATTACTTTTAGTTGTAGCTAAAGTATCATCAAAGTCAAATACTCTTATTTTTTTAGGTGTTACAGATAATTTAGTTAAAGTAGCGTTGTCTAAAGCTTTTTGTTTAGCTTGAACACTAATTTGTTCATCAATATTTATTTTGTCACTAAGTTTGTATATTTTATCTTTAACGTATTGCTCAGCTGTTCTTCCATCTAAGGTAGTGTAATTAGATAACTGATCTTTGCTTAGTGATAATACTCTAAAATCACTAGCCTTACTGGTTGAACCTAATTTAGCATCTTGTATATCTGAGTATAGTTTTACACCTAACGTTTGGGAGTAATTAGCAATAGCTTCGTTAACTTCAATAGCTTGATTAACTAATATAGTCTCTATTTGAGATTCATGCTTTAATCCTCTAGCGGCATTTGTTAAAACTATTTTAGCCAAAGAAAACGAAACATTAGCAGCAGGGTCTACATGTTCTCCTTTGTGTCTTAAATGAGATAGAGCTCCTGTTGTAGGGTTTTCTAATCTATTATTTACATAAGTCTCTAGTGAAACTAATTTTTTTCTTTTTGCAGATAGCTTATCATAAGATTTCTTAGCCGAGTCTCTTGCAAATTGAAGAGCGTCTAAATAATCAGGATGAGACTCTGTTGCAGCTTGTGAACCGTCTCTTATATCAAACATATCTAAAGATGTTAAACCTCTCATGCCTTTAGCGTTACTAGTGTTTGATTCCATCCAACGCATAAATCCTGGAGATAGTTCTGGCTTAGAGATTAACATTTCAGTTGCTTTTTCCATTAAATAATTTAAAGCAGCTTTGTTAGCACCGTTAGCGCCACGTATTCTGTCTCCAAATCTTCTTTCTATTTCTTCAATTTTTTTAGCCTTTGTTATTGGCTTGTCTAAAACCTTACCTATTTGCTGCATTATCCCAGAAGAAGAATTGTATATTTCTATATTAGCTGGATTAAATGGTAAATCTAACTTATCTAAGTTTTTAATTATTTCTTTTCGTAAGTTTGCTAAATCTAAATACTTGCCTTGCTCACCAGGTATAATATTACCATCCTTGTCTCTTTTAGTAAGCGCAGGATCTAAATATCTACTAGTTAATCCAAACACGTCAGCTCCTAAGAACTTAACTAGATCTGAAGGCATTTCTTTCATTAAAGCTTCAGAGAAGTCCTTTAATTGGTTCATAGAAACCTCTTGAGACTTAGCAGTAATAGTTTGTCTGTATGTACCTAAGTAAGGTTTGAACATACTAGGTAAATCTGCCCAGTCTAATAAAGGAGTTTTAAATCCAGTTTGCCCTGCACTAAACATATCGGTAAGACCTAAGTTATTCCATTCATCTTGAATAGCTTTTGGTTGATAAGCTAAAGACTCTTCAAAGAAATTTGAATTAGTGTTAAAATTAGCAGCCACGTCTAACAGTTCGTATAACCCATCCGTCATGTCTTGTGAAGTAACACTAAACTTAATTTGACCACGTTCCATTTGCCTTGTTAACTCATTAATAGAGTTCTCAGCAATAGCTAAACCTAAAGCTTGTTGATTAACAACTAAAGCTTGGTATATAGGGCCTTCTGTTTTTAAGTCTCTATTTATTATTTCAAAACTAACTTCCCCACCTATTGCTTTAGCTAAAGATTCTTTTCTACCTCTTACTAAATCTCCATTCTTTCCAATATAGTTTTCTAGAAATTGCTCAGCACTTATTTGATTGTTAACGTTAGGTAAACGTCTCATTAATTGAAACCCTGAAGTCATGCCCGCTAAATTAGTAGAAGTATCAGAAATCTCAGTTTCTTTACCTTGCCAATCACTAGTCCATTTTCCATCAATCTTTTTTTGAATTGCTTCTGGAAAAGCTTTAGACAAGTAAGTTGTTGTCATGTTTTCTAAAATAGCTTTTTTATTTTTGACAAGATAGTTTTTAAACATGTTTTTATCTTTGCCACCCATTTCTTTTTTAATATCTATATCAACGTCTTTTCCAATTGAGTTTATAATTTCTCTAACTATTGGTGTTTGAGTAGTGTTTTTGCTTACAGCTTTATCTATACGGTTTTTTAAAACCCTAACTGTTTTTATTATCTTAGCGTTAATATTTTTTAACACATCAGTATCAACAACTCTGCTAGCTAATAAGCTTTTGTATATTGATTTTACTGCTATTTCTTTTTTAGAATTAGCATCACCTTCTATTTTTAACGTGTTTTCATCTATTTGACTATTAAAATCATTTATAAGATTAGGATTATCTTCTAAGTAATCTAACATTCTCTGTCTTATTCTAGCGTTTAAATACCCATACAAACTATCGTTACCTTTTGTTTTCTTTCCATCGTTGTCATATTCAGCTGGCGTAAAACTATTCAAATCGCTTTTTCCAGTGCTTCTAGGATTTATTAAATTAAATATAGTTCCAGAGTTTAGTTCTTTTTGAACTTCTTTTCTTAAACCTTTAAAAGTACCTGATATAACAGCGTCAACCATACCTGGTAATTGTCGCGCTAAAGCATCAGAGTTAGGGTCGTAGTTTTCAAAAGTACCTATGTTATCGACTACAGTTTTAGCATTAGCAGCTTGCTTAGTTAAAGAACTTCTTTCTCTTGCTTCTTCTTTTTCTTCTGGATCCATAACAGCGCCTGGAATACCTTTTGTTTTTCTAGATTTACCACCAAAATGAGCTGCTTTATTAAAATCTTTTACAAATTGATATACTCCAAAGCCTTGGTTTTCTTTAAACTGTAAAGCGCTAGGTAAAAAACCATTTATAAAGTTTCTAAGAACGTTTATTGTTTCAGGTTTTATATTAGCCCCAAAGTCTCCGCTATCGTCAGCTAACACATCTGACAAAGCGTTCATTGCCTCTTCATAATAAGCAGCATCTAGTATAAAGTTACCGTCTTTATCTTTGTTAGTATAGCTTTGATCTAGCCTAAACTTAACTTGCGCAAATAAATCTGGTTGAGATTTTTCTAAAAAGTCTAATAATTGCTGACCTTTTTCGTCTATATTTTTTTGTGTTTTAAATTGTTGTTTTACATAAGGGTGTAAAGCTTCGTGAGCACTTACTCCAGTTCTCATTTTTTCTACAGCAGCGTCTTTACTTATTATTATAGAATTACCAATGCTAACTCCATCAAAGCTACCATCGTTTAAGCTTTTTAATAACTCTGCTTTTCTAGTATTTTTTATTTTTTCACTAAGATTTGTATTTTCTAAAGCCTCGGCATAAGCTAGTATTATTTGGTTATTAGAATCTTTACCTTCTGCTATAGTCCAAGCAATTTCTTCTGTAATAAAAGTATCTGTAAATTTTTGAGCATTTTCTAAACCTGATTCAAAACTTTTAGTGTAAATCTCTTTAAAATACTTTTGCTTACCTTTTTTTTCTACAGCTTCTTTACTTATAACAACTTCTGAATTATTTTCTTCGTTTAATTCTTTTCTTGCTTGATCATAATAAGATTGTTTTGTTTCCTGCGAAGAATCATTCCATCTTTTGTTTATGTTAAAAACACTAGCGTTTACCATTCTAGCATTGTACATTTGATAGCCTGAAGTAAGATTAAAACCTAGTTGATTTAAAGTGTTGTTTTCTATGTTTGTTTTTTGAGAATCTTTGTTTGTTAATATAGACTCTCTTTTGTTCATAAGTTCTTCAAACTTATTTCTATGCTTAGTTTGTAGTAATCTTAATTGCTCAGGGGTTACTTTTTTTAAACTAGCTAAAGCTTGAAACTCTGCATTGTTTTCTCTTAATTCATAATTTAATTGACCTATTTCAAAAACTTGATCATAGGTTAAATCATTACCTAATCTGTTTAAAGTTTTTTCGTCTAAAGCGTATTTTTCGTTTTGAATTTCATCTATTAATTTTTGAACCTCAGGAGTCCTCATTGGTATAGGTAGATTGTTTAAGTCTACACCAGGGTTTGTAAGAATATCAATTCCTGTTAATTCTTTTAGTTTTGCTAAAGACTCTTTTAAATAAGCCATGTCTTTTTTAGTGTACATCTCGCTGGTTATAGCTTGCTTTACAGCTCTAAAACCATTAATACTACTCAAACCACCACCCATTAATCCACCTTGAGCGTATACTTCTAAACCTCCACTAAAAGATCCTTTAAATTTTTCAAATCCTACCGCGTCTTCTGGAAAAAAGTTTTTATTTTGATCTAAAACATAAATACTAGCAAAGTTTTGCACAGCATTAGTTCCCCATTCTGAAGCACCTTCTCTGTTAATACCACCAACAAAACCTTTACCAGAATAATAAAATGCTTCTTTTACTGACATTTTACCTAAATGTTTAATACCATCTTTAATACCTCTCATGATTAACATTGTGCCATATTTTTCAAACATAACCTCAGCTAACCCATCTATACCTTGTTTTGTTAATTTTTGCCCTAACGAAATGTCTAAAGTTTTTTGGTCCTCTTTCATTTCTTGCTTAATAGCCATCATTTGAAAAGCGTCTGGCGGATTTTCACCGTTAATTAATTCAAAGTTCTTAGCAAGTCTTATGCTAGCGTTTTTTTGATCAATAGCTATATCTAAACCTGCTCCTCCAGCTCCTGTCATAAAAAACAAAGGAAGCGCCATTTGGCCAGTCATAGCCATAGTTGCGGAAGGAAGTAATTGAGTTGTGCTCGATGCTAACCATCTACCGGCATCTTTTAATGATGTTATTTCATCTACTTTAAGAGATTTTTGATATGTTGCTGTTTCTCGTCTTATATCTTCACCAAGATTAGCCACAGCTTGTTCACCTGCTTTTGATTTAGCTAAAGAAAGCAAAGCAGCATTAGATCCAGTGACATTGTACCACAATTCGTCATATAAAGATCCCATTTGTGCACCTAAATAAAGCATGTTAACTCCTTGAGTCTTAAAACCAGTTCTTAATTGGTTTAATCTATCATAATCAGCTCCAAAGTTTTGTATTGCCAAAGGAGCAACGTCGTTATAAGTTCCTACTATGTTTTGTGTTTCTTGTAAAACTTCTTGACTTTTTAAAATATTCTCAAAAGCTACAGTAAGCCCTTCCCAATTTTCAATAGTTGGATTATCTGCGTATGTTGCAGCATAGTTTGTGTATTCTTTTTCTCTTTTTTCAAATTCACTTAAATCAACAGGTAGTCTATCTATAGCGCTTGATGCTTGGTTTTCTATGTTGTAAGATAAAGCAAGCAAATCTTCTCTTTGATATTGTTCTAAATCACTTGAAAACTCTGATGATCTTTTAGCTGCGTATTCGGCATCTAATCTTAAATTGTATTTTTTTACTTCTTCAGGATCAGCAACACCTAAATCTCCTCCATATCTCCATATTTTATACAACTCAAATTCTTTTTCAGAACTAAAATCATCTATTGTTACTTCTTCTCCTTCATTAAAATATTGATCAACTGGAGCTCCTGAGTTTAATTCATCTTCTTTCCCAGGCACATTTGACATTCCTAGACCATACCTATATCCACCACCACCAACTTCTTTTTTTAATATATCCTTAAATTGATTTCTAAGATCATTAAAATAAGCTCCATCATCTGCGGTTGGTGATTTTATTTGATGATAATAACCAATATCTCCACCAGCAAAGGTTAAACTTCTATCAATATAGTTTGTATATTCTTTAAACAACTCTCCGCTTCTTGCATTTGCTTCGTTTAAATACTCGCTATTACCATTATTTTTTATATATTCATTTATTAATCTAGCTTGTTCTACTAAGTCATCATCATCACTTACAGATATAGCATCCATCATGGTTTTAAAAACGCCGTCGCCAATATTATTCATCACAGCGTCAACACCACCATGTTGCTCCGTGCTAAAATTTAAAGCATCCGTACTACCAAAAGAAGTTCCTTCACTTGTTGATATACCTACTACCGCAAGTTTAGATTTTATATTTTGCGCAACTTGAGTTTCAGTACCTAACAAATCATTAGGTGTTACAAAAGAGTCATTTAGTAAAGACGTAGAAGTATTAACTTCAAATAATTCCTTTATATCTTGAGTCGCATCATTATCTTCTGCGTTAAAATTTGCTAAAAAACTCGGACTACCACGCTTGTAAGCGTATGGACCATAATCCTCTACTTCTTCTTCCGTAATTGGCGATTTTGTTGTTTTTGGTTGTTTAACTACAGCGCCTAAAAGCATTTTAAACTCTTCAAGATCTTTTCCATTTTGCTCTGCTAAAGCAGCAAGCTCACTTTCAGTGTACTCTTTGCCATTAGCAATATATATAATTTCTGCCATGTTATTTTATTTAATTATTAAAATGCCGCGTTAAAAGCTGTTTCATCACCTACTGCTATAGGTGCAACCCCAACTAATTGCCAGTCCATTTGTCCAGTATCATCAATTTCGTTATATTGCCTAAGCTCATATGCTTTTTTGTCATCGGTTAAAATCCAAAAAGCAGGTTTATTGTTAATGTTGTTGGATTTTACTTGTGGCGACAACGCTCTAAACGCTGCTAACTGTTTAGATATCTCAACAGCTGCGTCTCCTTTAAAAGGTCTTTCAGAGTTTCCGATAAGCTTCTCTTCAAATAAATTTTTATTGTTGTCCATAAAAGATCGCATCGTGCCTTCTTTCATTAATTTTGTTTGCTCTGGAGTTATAGGTTGATCTCCACTCCACATTTCATATTCTTTAGGGTTTAATTCAGCTTCAGTTAATGTTTTTTCTTTAAACGCTTGTAAATCTACTAATAATTGTTCTTGTAGATTTTTTTGTAAAACTTCTGTCTGATCCCATGAATAGGCAAGATTATATTGCTCATGCATATTGCGAGTTAAGCGGTTTGTTTCTAAATCAAGAACTTCTTGTATATCTTGTGGTATAGTTCTTATAAAATTATTATTCCAAGCTGTAGCAGCCACAGATGGGCTAACTAAATAGCTAGATGCTTGAACATCTGTAGCATTTTTAGCGTCGGCTTTAATTAAAACTGTATTAGCAGTTTGAACTCTTTGTTTAAATCCATCTTCTCCAGTTCTAATAAACTCTTGGACATACTTATCATTTAACACTCCTTCTTGCACGTCTCCATTAGCGTTAACTCCAAATAAATTAATGCCACTAGCTATTTCTGTTTGAGTGTTTAAAGGTCCTTCAGTTTTATTAAACATGCCTTCAGGGTTTAACGAGTAAGCGCCACTATTAACAGTTCTAATTTCTATAGGCTCTTTACCTAACTCTGTTTTAGTAACAATAGTATTCCATGTAGCTGTTTCTGTGTCTGCTTCATAAGTAATGTCATAACCACCTACTGTTAACATACCGTTTTCATCGTACTGGGAAGGTTGATAACCATCTGCTTGACCTATAGTGTCTAGATACAAACCTATAGAAGGATCCATAGCTGGATCTTTTTCACCATCTTTTGCACCTTGCCATTCTTCAACGTCAACACTTTGTCCTTCCATGTTAGTAACAAAAGAAGGTATCATACCTATAATTTTAGACATTTCAAAATCTAAAGTTGTTTTATTAGCATCTTCATTTCCGTATTGTTGAACTAAATCATAGTATTGATCTCTCAAACCACCAAAAGCCCCTTCAACATCTGTTATTTTTCCTGTAGAAACTGCTTTAGCTAAATTATTATTAAAAGCTGCTGTTTTTATTTCTTTTTGTTTTTCAATCTTAGCGTTAGCTGCTTTTCTTTCTTTTAATTCCTGTTGTTGTCTAGCTTGCATTAGCTGAGCTTGTCTAGCTGTAGAAGCTGCTAGTCCTTGCTGAGCCGCTTGAGTATTTGCAGACGTAGAAACGTAACCGCTGTACTGTGGATTGTTGTATGCCATTTTTTATTAATTTAGTTTATAGTCCAAAGCCTGTTTGGTCAACAGAGCTAGAAAACATATTACTACTTGATGTTGTTGGTGCTTTGTAACCAGCTACTGATTGCGCTATTTGTCCCATAGCTCCTATTGTTCCGGTTATAGCATTTGTTTCATCTGCCCTAGCTTGATTTTGCGCTTGTGCCGCTAATCCCATTTGACCAGCTACTCTGTCAATTCTACCTTGTTCTCTATTTTCAGTCATATCTTGAGTATATTCTATGCCAGCAGCTTCTGATTGTTGCATTCTTTGACCTTCTGATATGCCAATACCTTGCATTCTTTGACCTTCTGACATTCTAATACCTTCTAGTCTTTCCTCTCCTTGAGCTACTAGTTTTTGATTTTGAGCTTCTTGTTGCTCTATGCTAGCTGAAACTCCTTTTTTACTTTCTAAAGCAGCTTGTGCTAAAGCTGTTGCCCCGCCAGCACCTGCGCCTGTTGCTCTAATTGTATCTAAGCTATTTGCTAAAGCTAAATCAGCTTGTTCCATTTGTATTTCAGCAGCTTGAGTTGCTACGCCTAAATTAGCAAACGTATTAGTAGCCATTCCGCTTAAGTCAGAGGCCATACCACTAAGGTTTTCAAAGCCAGCATAAGGATTACTTATTTCTTGCCTGTTTTGCTCTAGAGTTTTTAATTCTGCAGCTAGTCTTTTTTTCTCTCTAGCCGCTGTTCTTGCTGCTTTTTTTGCTCGACTACCACCAATGAAACCCGACAATAATGACGAACCCGCACCGATAATACCCACTGTTACCATAGTCATATTATTCTTGTTTTAAATGTTTGTTTTCAAAAGCTTCATATGTTGTACATGTTAGTCTTTCTTCTAATGTTTTTATATTTGTTGTATTATCAGGATTTGGATATACGTTTATAAAAACCGAATCTTCTATTGCTTGAACAACTCTTTTTGCACCAGCAGGTGCGTTTACATAAGTAGGAGCTGTATAAACTACTATACCATCTTCTGTAGCTACTTTAATTTTTCCTTTCATTAAAAACCAAGTTTGGCTTTTATTATGAATTTTACCAATAACTATCCCGTCTTTTAGCATAGACATTTCTCTTATGTATACGCCATCTGAAAAAGAATGAGTTAAAGGAAAGCTATCTGAGTTGCCTTTTACTATGTTTGGATTTTGTTGAGTTAAAAGTTTACTTTCTAAAGAAATAATCTTGTCTCTAAAACCCTGCACGGCTATTTGTTTTGTTTGTGTTTTATTTAATTTCATTTATCTTTGTGCAAACGTACTACTAACTGCAAACAATTCTTTTAAACCATTTGGATCAGTTGCTCCGTCTGTTTTCATTGTTACTGTTGCATAGTAAGCTTTTATACCTGTCATTGAGTTACCAAATACAACTTCACCAGCTATTGCTGTTTGCGTGTTGTTTGGTATAACCGCCATGTATTTGTTTTGTTTTCTGTCAAAACCTGCTCTATAAGGAATACCATTCTCTTCATAAAACCCTTCAACATAACTGTATATTTTTCTATATTGTGTAGCTCCAGTTCCTTCGACTATAGTATCGTTTCTAAGAACCCATTGATTGTTTACATCTGTATCAAAACCAGTCTCATCAGATATTAAAGATGTAACTTCCCACCCGTTACTTCCTTCGTAGTTTATTGTTTGAAAAGTTTTAATGTTGTTTGGTGATGGGTTAAACACAAATTGAACCGATGAAGGTTGAGGTGTTGCTCCGTAAAAGCTATTTCTAGTTTGATTAGTGTAGTGTTGATATATCTTACTAACAGTACCATTAGATTTAGCTGTATAAAAATTACCTTGTGAGCTAAACATGTCTCCTGGTTTGTAAGTATAAAAACTTGTCCAACCCTTAGATCTTTCGTCAAAGCTTAAACTAGTGTAAACTCCATCGTTAGCAATATCAGTAAATCTATTTTGTTGTATTGATAATATATAGTTTTTATTATGAGCATCGTAAGAACCTAGTATTGAACCAGTGCTTGATATAGCTGATAGTTGATCTCTAAAGAAATCAATCATACCATAGTTTGATATTTCTGTTATCTGTCCACCTGCTAGCCTTAAAACAGCATTCTGAGTTCTATCAACAAAATACTTAGCATAGCCATATACCGCAAATGATTCTGGATTAGTGCTTATACCCCAGTTACCTGCTATAGGAGTTATTTGTCCTATTACTAATCTACCACTAGTAGTAATAGCAGAGCCTTCAGCAGTGAATATAGCATCTTTATCTATCAACGCATTATTAACTTTGCGCTCTTGAAATATAAGTAAATTAGTATCTTCTGCAAATAACTTTTGTATGCTACCGCTTATTGGGTCTACACTTCTTGTTATTTCCTCAGCCACGCTAAACTGGTTAGTTTGGTTTATACCAGTTCTTGAGTTAAATATGCCTGAGTATATAAGAGATGACTCTCTACGCGTTTGAGAATCATTGTCTTCAACTAAATATGCTTTTACACCTAAATCAGTAGACGTGTTATTGTAACCACCTCTAATGCGTGATTCTTCTATGTACCAATCTTGGTCTTCGTCTTTGACTTGAGGTCCAGTCCAACTGTAAGCAAACGTGTAAACAGTGGC
>Ga0114997_10002905_pt1 | contig 13650 bp, 5 predicted proteins | sample ArcticOcean_MG_C_2_FD_87045 | JGI IMG/M metagenome (GOLD analysis project Ga0114997, IMG submission 87045) | Marine microbial communities from western Arctic Ocean - ArcticOcean_MG_CB4_136 | ecosystem: Environmental > Aquatic > Marine > Oceanic | place: Arctic Ocean: Canada Basin | collected... | reverse complement strand
TATGGATAAAGAAGAAGCAATTAAACATGTTACAGAAGCAAGGAATGGTCATACGCGTGAGGGATTGATGCAACGCTACAATTCAAATGAGAAAGACCCACAAGAACCCGAAATCTCAAACATCATGGATTCCGAAGAGCGCGTTAGAGAACTCAACCCAAACGCGAAGAATCTTGTAGGTGGCGACCAAACACCTCAACCTCAAGAAAACCCTAATCCACTTGATTTGAGCATGCATAAGTTGAAAGAGTCTGACGGGGGGCAGTAAATATGGCGCGAGATATGCATTTGGGCGGAACACGCCCTGCAAGATTCATTGCGGTTGAGAAAAACACATTTATCGCAGAAGAAATATTCAATCCCGAAGCCGCTAAAACTGACGGCAACCCATTCCCCGAAGAAACAAAACCTACTGATTACAATTCCCTAACCGTTGAAGAATTACGCGCGCTATGTCGCGCTCAAGATTTGCCGGTTACAGGAAAGAAGGCGGAATTAGTTGCCCGTCTAATGGAAGCCGATACCCCCTCGGAAGAGGCTGTTGAAGTAACCGAAGATGTTCCCTCGGAAGAGGCCACATCCAGCGACGAAAATGGAAGTGTAAGTAATGAATCCGAACCCGAAACTACCAACACAGTTGGTTGATAATGCAGCGAGCCTATTGGTGAACACAGATGCGAAAGAACATATGATACGCGTTGACCCTGACAATCCCGATATAGGATTGAAAGTATGGGTGCGCGAATTATCTTTCATGCAGATGCAAAACGCGATTAAAACATTTGTCAAAGTTACCGCAGAAGGTGGCGTTGACATAGACCTTGCCTCATATTGGAAACATATATTCGCAGAATGTATAGACCGAACTGAGCCAAGACTAACTCCTATTCAAATGATGCAACTACAACCGTATGTTGCGCAACAATTAACAGCACTATTACCACAGCCACAGGATTTGATTAATACCCCTTTGAGCGATGGGGACAACGAATAGAAGAAGTCTATTCGTTTATGAAAGCCCCCGATATGGACTCAGAAAATCTCGACATTGAATTATTAATGAACGCGTCTGCCTATTATGTGGCTAAACATTATGGGATAAGAATGGGAGATGTGTGGAATATGTCACAAAAAGAGTTTCAAGAATCACTCGCGTTTGCGAGTGCCGCAGACATGATGAAGAAAGATGAAATGGAAAAAGCCACCAAAGAGTCAAAAGGTAAAATGCGCGTAGCAGGGACAGATGCGGGGCAACCAATGCCACACAGCAATTGAGGGATGATGCATGGCAGGTGAAGTTAAGTCAACAACGGCTGAGATTTTAGGTCTTGTTGAAGTCATGAAAGAACTCGGACTCGTTACTAAAACCAACGAGAAGGGTGGTGGCATCTTTGAAAAAGGACAGCGCAAAATCAAAAAAACGATGGCTAAAAGCCCTTATGTTAAAGCAGGAAAAGCAATGGCAGGTTATTTCAAATCTTTCAAGCAACTTGGCGAATACACCGTCAAAGCCCGCAGCGTAGGTGATGAAAAGTTAGAACAGATGGAAGAAGAGATGTCAGGTTTGACAAAACTCACCGCGACTTTGTTATTCCACACAGGTGTATCAAAGATGATGAATAAAGTTGGTGGTAAAACCAATAGCATGTTCGGAAGTATTCTTATGAAAGTGTTATCACTTGTTGTGATATTCGCGATGGTTGCTTTTGCTATCGGTATGGTAGTGTTAGCATTTCAAGGGGCAGACAGTCCCCTTCTTGCTTTAACAGACGGTTTAACTGGCGTTGACAATGTTGCTCAAGGATTGGTGTTGGCTTTCACAGGTGAAGGTGAAGGTGGATTATATGGTGCTATGAATCTGATAGCAGCAGCCGCGACTGCCGCGGGGGTAGCATTCATGTTATTCGGCGGAAAGATTGGATTACTTGTTCTCGCGGTGACTCTTGTAGTAGGAACATTTCAATTAGTGAACAAAGAGTTTGATAATATTTATGTTGCTATCACGGCGGCTACCGCAGTAGCCGCACTTCTCGCTGCGGGATTCCTCTATCTCAAAATACAAGCAGTAACAGCCGCAGGAGGTGTAGCATCCGCATGGATGGTAGCCTTAGCACCCTTACTAATCGCTGCTGCGCTTATCATGGGTGGCTTGGCTATACTATTCCTTTTCGCCACGGGAGAACTTAGTGGATGGTTAGGATGGGCAGCAGCAGGTATTGCAGCATTTGCAATAGCAGCAGGAGTCGCTATTCTTTTCGGATTCACTTGGCCTTTATTCCTAATTGTAGCCGCTGTTGTCTTTATAGTAGCAGTTGTCTATCGTTATTGGGATGAAATTGTAGCATTCTTCAAACCCGCTATTGATATAATTATTGCAGTTGCGAAGATTTATTGGGCAGCGTTCATGATTGTAGTCGATGTCACAATAGCAATTCTTGTAGGCGCGTTTAACGCCGTATGGTGGGTTCTTAGTGGAATTATTAGCGTCTTTATCGCGGTGTTCAAAGGAGCATGGTCGATAGCATCGTCTATTATTAGTTTCGGCGTTGCTGTGATAATGGGAGTTGTAAAAGTTATCGCTATGCCGTTCAAGTTTGCATGGAAATGGATTAAAAGATTCTTTAGTTGGCTCAAAAGCGCGCCTAAAAGAGTAGGTAGAAGTATTTTGGGTGGCATTAAATGGGTTATTAACAAGTTTATCGGTCTATGGAATATGATGGCTAAGAAAATGTCTTGGACAGCACCTGATTGGGTTCCTGTAATTGGTGGCGAAACAATAGGACTACCCACAATTCCTAAACTCGCGAAGGGTGGTATAGTGAGAAGTCCAACTCTGGCTATGATTGGTGAAGCAGGACCTGAAGCAGTCGTTCCTTTAAGCGGACAAAATGCTAAGAATGCGGCTAATCAAATGGGACTCGGTGGCGGTGGCGGTGGTCCTATCACCATTACTGTAAACGCAGGCGGTATCACCGACAGAACTGATAAGCGCGCCCTTGCTCGCGAGATTGGTGATGCTATCCGTGATGAAATGTATAGGTCGGGTCGCTCAATGGGAACAAGGAGAGGTGCATTGTAATGCCTAAGATTAGATTAATTCGCAAAGATGGCGGGTTGTTAACTCTCGATGCAACTTCGTATAGCCTTTCAGTTAGTCGCGCTGTTCCTGTTATTCCCATTCCTGTTCTTGCTGAAAGAATGGGTATTGACACAAACACAGTAGCAACAGACATCCAAATAGATGTCATATTGACTGATGATGATTGCGCGGCAACTGAATATCAAAGTAGAGCAGCGTCTTGCTCAATTGATTTCGGGGCGAGTGCAGACACAAGCGCAGGTGCTACACAAACATGGTTCGGTAGCAGCGTTGATGCATCTGACCTTAATGGGAAATCATTTGAAATATCTACACTATATCAATCAACAAGTCGTCTCAGGAAACCTATACGCATTCTATTCGACTCATCAACCGCATCACACGCATCCACAGGCGGTGGCGCACAACCAACAACTACTGTTGGTATTCAAAGCATAACAACTCCCGCTGCTTTAGTAACTGCTATCAAAACCGCGCTTGACGCATCCACTTACAGCCCAACCCAAGTCGGCACAGGTGGTGGAACAACTTTTGCGAGCGTGTTCAGCGTAGCAGTAGGAGCAGGTAAAATAACAAGCGAAGGTAATTCAAAATTAACTATTACCCATGTAGAATTAGGAGGTAATGGTAACAATGAGACTCCTGTAATGTGGACCGATAACGATAGTGAAGCATTATCGAAACCATCGCATACTTCTTTCAAAGGTGGTAGTTCACACGATTGTAGAAGCGCGGGAGATAAATTACAAGACCTCGTTGCTTATGTCGGAAACTCATCTTTGATGGGGTCGGTTGGCACTATTTTCGATGCATTTGGTAGCGAACCCGGTGGCGAACCCGGTGGTATAGATTTGCTAAGTGGCTTCTCGCTATCAACAGATTTGAGTAGTGATTACATTGTTGGTATTCAAATCCCTTATAATTCTCTAATTCAAAAAACAGCAGTAGATGCTGTTAATGATGGATATGTTGCGCGCAACTTACTAATCGTATCGGGTTTGAATAGCCCTGAAGCACAATCGTCTAAAGGCAATGTATTCCCTTCGGGTGTGGTATTTGATTCAACAGATAAGTTCACAGGTATTCGTGGAACTGTCGTGGGTATAAACATGGGATTTGATGCAGGGAATAATATTTACGAGGGGACTATAACCTTTCAACCGCTTGATTTTATTGTGGGGCTATGATGTATGGCTTTATTCGGTAAATCAAGCCACTCATTATATTTTAATGGGATTAACGATAGCGTGGTTTGCCCTCAAGGTGGTTTTACTCAAACAGGCCATAAAATAAATGTTGATGGTTTAGATGCGCGCACATCGAAACATGTGGTGCAAGACGGGGATTCAGTAAGAAGTGCTTTTTCAAAAAATCAATCTTTAACTAATTTCACTATCGAAGCGTGGATTTCTCCCGATGCAGGTGGTGTAGTCGCAAGCAAAGATGGGGTATTTGAGTTAAGAATGGGTAGCGTTGGCGCACCTGCCCCTGCTTCATTCTCAATCACTTTGAGTGAAGGGATAACATTTGCTGCTACTTCTAAACATAATTATCCAACAAACGCGGCATCGTTTATAGTAACGGGGTCTGACATTAATACATCTCAACGCGAATTATATCACCTATGTGGTATCTTCTCAGGTAGTCAAATTAAATTATACATCAATGGTGAAATAATAGCAAGTGAGAAATTAAATGGTGAATACCGCGTGGCTGTTAATGAAAACGACTTATACATTGGTGGTAAAGGTGGTGAATACCGCGGTTATATTGAATCTATTCATTGGCAAAAAGGAGTCAAAGCAACTGATTTAAGACCATTACCGTTCATGAAAACAGGTTCAACGATAGGTCTTTGGCGATTTGAAGAACCTGTTGAAACTGATTCTAACACATACCATATCAAGTCCGCAGTAGTAGCAAATGCCACTACACTCACTCTCGATACCACACAAGTTCAAACTCTCTATCAATCTATTAGTGGTAAGAGTGATACTTTTAGTGGAACTTACACTCCTGAAACTCTTGGCAATTACAGAATAGTTAATTCAGCACATAGTGGCGGAAAGCAAATCATTAATGTCGCGCATAGGCAAATCAATCTTATAATCAATCCAACAGGAACGGATATTAATACAGGAATTGCGAATAGTAAAGCACCTGAGAGAGTTCGATTGGTTAGCATTCAATCTGCTGGAACCATTACTATCGAAAGCACACATCTCGATTTCACAACATCAACTGATACAGGCTCAAGAGGTGTCTTACATGCGCGCACAGCGTATGATGCAACTAATCATTTAGCGCATGACAGCACCGTAGTTGTCATTCGTTCCGATTTACTTATTGACAGTCAAAGCGGAAAACCGCATCAGATAGAAGGAACAGGGTCGCAAGCGATTGATAGAAATGGTGCAATGGTTATTGATGAAAGTGGTAATAATTTTCACGGATTCCTGTATTCGCGTCAATGTTCAGTCAATGAGGCTGGTAATCCTTTCACAGTATCTTCGGCCAATTGGACTGTTGGTGATAATTTCAAACGCGCTCATAGTGGACGACATAAATATAATCATGTTGAAGGTCATTCATTTTTGAGAATGTTACCTCCTACTTCTCACGAAGTAATTAAAAGAACAATTGACGGTGTTGCTGATTCACTAAGAGCAACATTCCCTGCCGCGCATATGGGTATCAAAGAACAATTACCTATCAATTCTCAAATCTCAATGGCTAATGTCGCCTTCAAGGGTGCTATTCGTAATATGACAACAAGTGCTACAACAACACATGTAGTTCGCAATGGTATGAGTAGTATGTCGGTCCCCGACTTAACTCAAGATGGAGTGATAGCGATAGGTGTTGATGATATACGACCTTTTTTATTAAAAGGACACGGATATGAAAATGTTGAAACAGATGATGAAACGCATAACCTGCATTTGATTCCTGAAGATGAATCGCGTGTTGCGATTATGCAAGTTCCGGGCATATCAAGCGTTCCTTATGTTGAGATTCATTATAATGCAATTGATTTAACAGGTGCGAAAATGGGAATAAATAAACCTTGCCTGTTGGTTGAGAAGACAGTTCCGAGTGCAAATACAGTTCTCAATAGTCAAACAGTTGCTCATCACATTACTGCCGCAATAGGGCAAACATTACACTCAGCAGGCGGTATTGTGACTTTCCACAAAGAGGTTGTTGGTGAAGCACAAAATGCAATGAAGTCTCATAGATTAGTAGGAGACAACACAGGTGGGACTGAAAAAGAAATACAATTAGATTATTCCAAAACACCCCCTCTATACACTCCTTTGACTTCAACCGATGAACCGCGAGGCGCACCTGTGAGCATGGTGTCTGCTTTAGAAGACCCAAGTCACCCATCAGTCTATCATCGTTTAATCCTTCATCCTAACGGGCGCGCTCAAAGTGACCCGCCAATAAACACATCACCTGCTCATTACCAAGAGCAGACTCTTTTCGCTTCTCAACAAGGCGCGGCATACGAAGTGTTTGATATTATTGATAACTTCAAAGTCAATGACGATTACCACATTATCGTTCAACCTACTCAAAAATACAGAAGTATGCAGTTAGCGAGAGTTATCACTTCAACAGTTGATAGCGAGGACCACACATACGCATCTGTTGAGTTTATCCAAGGTCAAGGCAGAATTAGTTCATTCCAAATTGTTGAGAAAAAGGGTTCGCGTGAAGTAGTGCTGAGAGCGAGAGGGTTAATGTCCGATTTATCAGACCAAACATCATCTTATACAGGGGACGGGTCGCCTGATTCTCACGGTGTTAAAGAGATAATGCCGGGCGCGCCTGTTGTTAGCGTCACACTTGGTGGTGCAGGACAAGGTGCAATCAACACTAAACCTTCTTGGGACCCATCGCCTCTTTCGCGCGTTGGTTGGAATACCAGAAAGAGTTGTGCTGTTAAAATTACTAATATTGTTTCAGGCGCATGGCCTTACCAAAGAACAGCCACGATTGAAGTCGCGCCTATTAATAATGAATCGGCCAATCTCGCTTCATGGGGAACATATTGTTTCCCACCCACAGGCAAAGTATATCTTGAGAATGGGGCATATGGATTATATGCGTCAAGAACAGGGACTACTTTTACTTTTGACTTAGGCGCAAATGCTTACGCTGTTCAATATAACAATGAACCATATTTCAAAAATGCTAATGGTCAAGCATCTGACAGTTTCAATGATTGGAAACTTATTAACAATCTTTCAATAGGAGATGTGATTCGACTTGATGATGAGTTTTCATCTCGCAGTATATGTGATGATGGAACGACAGTTAATGACCGTTTATTCCAATCAATAGGCAGTATAGCACATGATTATCAATTAGGAACTCAATACTCAAGCACACGCGCACTTGTCGAGATACCTCTCTTCCCTCAACAATTCTTTGAAGACCGAGCCAATAGTATTTTTCCGGGTCCTGACAATAGTATGAAGTTACATCTTGACCCAACAATGACAGCCCACACTTGGAGTCCTTCCCCTGTTGGTAGGCGCGCAGGTAATAAAAACGCAATAGATGTTGAAGCGGTTGGGCCGTATTATAATCGTTGGTATAATGATGAACCGTTAAGAGTCGAAGTTAGTTTGGTGAAACCCATACTTGTCTCAGCCACTACTGGTTACTATTTGTATTTGAAAACTGGACATATTGCTCGCGTTCCTCAAAGTAGTCTTACAGCATCAGGTGACCTTGCAGGAATGAATGCTCAAAATTGGTTAAGGAAAGTTTATCTTGACAACGGGGAATGGTGTTATTATGTTATTGACGATAGTGGAGCAAGAACAGATACTGTATTGAATCGTATTGAATTACTAACATTCCCTTCACACCATAGTGAAAACTTCTTTCAAGATATTAGAAATGGTTCGTCTCTCACAATAGGTAACTTACCTTTTAATGTATTCAAACCTCTTACTTCTGATAACAGTCAAGGAACGCACACATCAGCCAATGAATATCGTAACCCATTCCATTACGACCGCGCGAATACACAAACACAAGGTGGTAATTTAGATTATGGTCTGCGACAGTATGTAAGTGCGGTTGAGTTCAAAGCAGGCCCACTTGCTAATCCTCATATAGCGAGAATCGAAAGCGGTGTCACGAAAATCAAGATATTAGAAATAACTGCCGGTAGTCCAACAGTATGTCATTTTGAAAACATAAACGGTGTTTTACCACAAGGTGATTTAGGTCTTTATGATAGATTCAAATATGTTAATATCACAACCGGAGATGTTGGCACTATTCTCTATAATTCATCAACACAAGTAAATCTTATATCAGTTTATTACGCGTCAATCGCACCTGCTGTTGGTGATTTAATTGAGATTACAAGCATTACCTCAACCGGCAGCGCACTACCTACTGATGTGCAAGACGGGTGTGTGAATCAAACATGGAACCATCCATATTGTGCTGGTGGATTACGATATGGTGATACAGTTTGGATGAATATGCATTACACTAATCCTCACGCGATAGAAGGCTTGTTTGCTAAATCGCGCGGTGTAATGAATGAATATCAAGTTTGGAAAAAGTTCAATGGAGGTAAAGGTGTATTAGGTATTCAGGCGCGCGATAGTTTACCTCTTGAAAACTTCTTAATAGGGAATAGTTGTATTGAGACAGCGAAGAACTTTGTTCAACATGTGAATAAAACTATCGAATTGAATTGGACAGATTTAGGTCATACATCTAAATCACCCGTTGTTGCTTATCTTGACCCTTATCTCAGCACCGAACAACATGCTCGCGTTCTTCTTTATGATGTGTCACATGACCGCGAGTTTATCTCTTTCCATGATTTACAAATGCAAGTTCAATCAAGTGCCGCAACGCCTATAATTAACGAACTTGATGTCGCCGCGGGGTTCGCTACTCAAAGAAAAGACTTGATACCTAATCGAAATGTGGGGGTAGCAACATCCATAGGTGGCACAAGTTACAGTTTGTCAAACGAACAAGGTCAATCTCAATTTGTAGAGGGTGCTTATGCTCACGCAGCATGGTATCTGATGGATGAAGGGTATAAAGTGACATCAGGCGCAGGTAATCTTCAATACTCAAGACCAAGTAGACAGACTTCTCACATCGTTAAGACAGCATCAGTATCTTCTGTTGAGCATGACAGGCTTGAACCATCTGTTCTTGATGATGATGCCGCGCAATTAAGACATGCTCAGAACATGCTGAAAACTCCATCAGCGTTAATCATTGCTGAGAGCGCATCAGCATATAAGTTCACTTCGCGCTTCTTCGATACACCGGATGGGACGCGAGTAATACCTGCTTTCTTATGTATGAAAGGAAAACGCAGTAATGATTTAAGTCTCACAACTCACTACGAAGCATCATTACAAAACCTCCCTCAATGGTATGCTATGGATTTTACTCGAAGATTAACAATTGATTTCGGTGAGATTGGCATCAAGGATGGTGTGACCGATATAGAAGCAGCGGCTAATGAGATTGTAAGATTAGTCAATCAAGCAGGTGCTGCAAACGGGCGTAGTAGTCAAAGAAGACCTTCTGACCAATACCCCGGCGAAGGTGAGCGATTTGATATTAACAGGCGCGCAGTTTCAGCAAGTGGAGAAAATACATCTGAACCAAGCGACCCTACATCTGCTCATCATCATGCTGATTTTGCAACCACGGGTAGCACACATGACCCTGCGCCGTTTTGGGATAAGACAGCATTCACATCGTATGATAGAGGTTCTCATATGGGATATATGAGAGCGCATATTGGACGCGTTATAGAAGATGTGAACGGTAACGAAGGTTACACTATTGTTATTCATAGCACCGTTCCGGGTGCAGCAGGTCGAAACTTTTGTGTTTGGTTAGACAATAGCAAAGGACAGACTGAATATAAACCACAGTTCCTCATAGGTCATGGTGGACATTTCCGTAATTTCTATTGCGCGCAACCCGAAATAGCAGGAGAAAACATGCACCCTGCTCCAATGCCTATTGATAAAAATGGAAAACCGTTCGCGCCTATCACCACTTTGCGTGAACATGTTCCTATCGACAAAGCAGATGGTGATATTAAAAACTCGCAAAACATTGGTTATGATTCTAATCTCAATACTAACACCGTCCCTACGGTGAATAGTGAAGACCAATCAACACCTAATAGTGAAGCAACCACAGGTCGTAACTCAAACTCAATCAATATGGAATCTTTTGAGGAAGAAGGTCAAAAATATACCGTAAGAGAAGGATTACAAAAAGGAACAACAGCATCCGCGCGTATCAACTTCGGCGGTATCGTTGCAGCAGGTATTCCCGGTTTCGTTCCTTCTGCTGGTAAATGGGGATTTGCTGAAAATAATTCAGAAACTAATAATCGTTATCTGAAAATATATGGTCAAAACCTTGAAAGTAGCGATGCTCTTTACAAAACTTATTCAGCATATGTGCCAATTGCCGATGTAGGCACAGATAACATAGGTGTTGGGACCGACCTCTATGGATTGAAATTAACGGACCATCTTGGTAAAAATCACATCATTAGATATGTATATTGTGAAGAAGGTCAATCATATGAAAATGTAAATGTGCCTATGCCACCAACCATAGATGAAGAAATTGTCATTCATTTTGACGACCGTGATGTTAGTCAAGGCGGATTCACATTAGGAGATAGAATGTGGGGGGCTGGTGGAAGTGGAACTCCTATCGCGACAAGACACGGAACAAGTCCTAAGAGTTGGAAAGGTAATACATTCAGAGGTGTTCATGCTCCTAACAATGGATATTCTGTAACTGTTAGTAATAAATCTATACTCACAGTTGGAACCATAGCAACATTAGCAGCAGTCACAACGCCCGGTGCTACTTATTCAGCAGGCACTTATAATCTAATAATGCAACCGCGCATAGGTGGAGCAGTAGGCGTGAATGGAACGGTTACTGTTACCGTGTCTGGCGGTGGTGTTAACGCTGTTACCGCGCTGGTAGGTGGAACAGGTTACGCAGTAGGTGATGTTCTCACAATAGATAGTGGTGATTTTAATGCTACTGTCACGGTTGATACATTGACAACTGCTGGTGCAGATTATGCATATATCAATAGTCTTATTCTGAAACAACAGTCAGGGTGTGGAATTGACAATACAGGCATATGGCATAAATTACCTAAACCCGTGGCAAGTTTAGCAAGCGAAGGCAATGATGTATTAGGATGGTTAGGATTTCCCGATAGCGGTTTGCTATGGATGGCTATTGAAAGCGGGGCGCATACAGCAACAAATACTTGCACAGGTCCATCAGGTATCACATTTCATTATACTCATCGCACGCATAATAACAAAGACGGAGAACACGCATTTTATGGATTATCGGGAACATTCGCGAGTAATCTCAGAGGCTATTTAGCAAATGCTACGATGATGGGTCCTGATGCGGCTAATCCAACCTTCACACCTGTTGCGATTAGTCCATATCTAAATCAAACTACTTTAATTACTGATGAATTAATAGCAGCGGCTACTAAGGCCGCTTTCGATTTCGCAGGAGAAGCAGGAGAAGTAATTCCTTTTGATTGTAGTGAAATGTTCGCGCCTGATGGAAGAACTTATGCTGACTGGATGGGTGAAAAAGCGGAAAATGCAATTAAAATTAAAGCCTATAACCCTAAAAAGGAACTTCGCTCTCTTAGTGAATTATTCACCGTTGAAGTGAAACAAGATTGGAGCATATTAGCATCCTCTGTTGAAGAAACACCATCAGCGTCAACGGTATCTGCACCGGGTGCTAATGCTCACATGGGTGGTTTAACGCGAGCAGAAATTAACACAGGAATGAACTTCGATGCAGGGTATTTACCTAATACTATAATGCAAATAACCACTCGATATAGAGGATATAACGCAAATACTGCAACCCCTGTGGTTGTCGATAATAAAAATAATCCTATTGATGTGAGTGAATGGAGAAAACATCTACGCGGTGACATATTCACTATGAATAAAGGTGACCACATCACACCATCATTCCACAATATACCAATTAAAATGAATCATCCAACTGGTAGACCTATCATCAGAGCAACTTCAGGTGGAACTGTTGGTGGCGGTAGTAATTGGGAAGAAGGAGAAGATTACCCAACACATACTCTCACAGGTAGCGGCAGCGGCGCGCGTCATAGCGTGTTAACTGATTGGCGCGGTCCTCGTTTAATTGATTCATTGTCAGACGCGGGTAGTGGTTATTCACCCGGTGACACTTATGCGATTTATGATAATACTTATCGCGTTGGTGCAGGTGCGATTACCAAATATGAATTAGAGAATACTGCTTCCTCGTTAGGGTATGTAGGTTATGGTTCAATGGCTATCGCTCCTGTAATAACAGCCGGAGGAAGTCAGTATATCAATGGATATTACGATATTCAAGCATTGACAGGTAACGGCGTTGGTGGGAAAGTTAATGTTCTTTGCGCATCCCCATATAGTGCTATTGGTTCTGTATCATTCACAGCCGGAACAGACCTTGGTGGGTATGGTTATCAACATGGTGATACGGTTAAAGTTGTTGGTGGGAATAACGACGCTGTGTTGACTATTAGCACACCCGGAACTGGCTCGTCTGTCTCCATTAACACATATTCGTTAGTCTCGGAGGGTTCTGCGGTATCATTAGGTAGTGGTGCTTCTGCGAAAGTCAATGTTGATATAGACAACACAAATGGTAATGTCATAGGTATTCAATCATTAACGGGAGGTTCAGGATATGCTATTGGGCAGCGATTCTTATTACAAGGTATAGGTTCATCAAACGATGTTGTTTTAACAGTTACAGGAGTAAACGCGGGAGTAGGTTCAGGATATGTAGCAAGCACCGATTACGAATTGCGCGTAAGTGGAGTGAAAAAAGGAGTAGCGCGATTTACAGTTGATTCTGCGGGTGCTATAACAGGTATGGACCTACCATTAGTTGAAGATGTTCTGTATGGACTTGCAGCCGGACAAGATTTAGATGTGTTTGACCACACAGGAGCAGGTGGGTCAGGTGGAATAGTTCAAGTTGCAACGGTGCAATCTGCTGTTTTTACTGTTAAGATAATTGAAGGGATAGTGAGGAATAGTGAATTGTCATACAGATGGACAGGTGATGATTTCTTACTTGGTCCAAAAGGGCGATTAAAGTCATTTGGTATTAATCGTCTCGATGCTGGTTATGACCCGCTTTATGCATCACACGGTTCATCATTTTCAAATGAATTAGGATGGATTACACCGACTAAATTATATCTAACCGATAAACATTCGTTACTCGTTCACCCTGTGGAAGATTACCATTGTTTCTTAGGAGCCGAAACATCAGAAAATATAGAACAAGTATGGTCGAGAACGATTGTAACATCATGGGCGCGTAGAAGTAATAATGCCACAGACCTTACCACAAAGGGAATAGATGATAAAACGCTAAGATTATACGCAGAAAGATATGCTCAAACACATGAATCATTTTCAGGTAGGAGG
>Ga0114997_10002904_pt1 | contig 13652 bp, 16 predicted proteins | sample ArcticOcean_MG_C_2_FD_87045 | JGI IMG/M metagenome (GOLD analysis project Ga0114997, IMG submission 87045) | Marine microbial communities from western Arctic Ocean - ArcticOcean_MG_CB4_136 | ecosystem: Environmental > Aquatic > Marine > Oceanic | place: Arctic Ocean: Canada Basin | collected... | reverse complement strand
TATGTTTTTGCAATCTTAACCTGCATCTATTTAAATGATGCATTAAATCTACACCATTAACTAACATAAGGAGGATATAATGGAATTAGAAGCAGCAAAAATGATCGGAGCAGGATTAGCGGCAATAGCCCTAGCCGGCGCTGGTATTGGGATTGGAATTATTTTTGGTAATTACCTTTCTGGTGCAATGAGAAACCCGTCTGCAGCTCAAAAACAATTTCCTAATTTACTATTAGGATTTGCTTTAGCTGAAGCAACTGGCCTATTTGGGTTGGTTGTCGCATTAATTATTTTATTTGCGTTTTAAATTTAATGATTAAAAAAATATTTTTTCAGTCAATATTTTTAAGCTTCCTACTTTCATTGGAAGCTTTTGCAGCTGAAACTGCTGGTATGCCTCAATTAAATCCTGAATTTTGGATATCTCAAATTTTTTGGTTAACTATAACTTTTGGAATTTTATATATTGTTTTATCTAAACTTATACTTCCTAAGATTAGTACCAACCTAGAAATGAGAAAATCCCAAATTTTAGATAATATTGAGGCTGCAGAAAAAAAGAGAGCAGAGAGTGAAGAAAAAATAGAAGAATATAATAAGCTTATAAATAATAGTAAGACCGAAGCCAAAAATTATTTTAATGAAGCTAGAGATAGAATGCTTAAAGATATTAGTGCAAAAAAAGAGATCTTGGATAAAGAAATTAATGAAGAAACAAATAAAGCTGAAATTGAAATAAAAGATTTTATGGACAGGGCTCCAGAAAAAGTTAATAAAATTGCAATTGAAACATCCGCAGACTTAATTCAACAATTAATTGGCGCCGATTTAAACAATAGTAGCATTTCTGCTATTGTTGAAGATCTTTCAATAAGAAATAGGAGCAAATATTATGACAATTGATGCAACATTTTGGGTGGCAGTTTCATTTATAATATTTTTTAGTGGATTAATTTATTTAAAAATTCCTCAGAAAATTATTGAAATACTCGACAAACTTATCTCTGATATCAAAAATGAGATAGAGGAAAGTGAAAAACTTAGAGCTGAAGCCAAAATACTTTTAGATAAGGCTCAAAGTAAATTAGATACCGCTCAAAATAACAGTTTAGAGATACTCGAACAAGCTAAAAAGGATAGCGATAGACTCGTGATAAAAATGAATGATAAGTTTCATAAATCTTCTGAAATAAAAAAAAATTTAGCGAAAAATAAGATTGTTCAAATGAAGGAAGCTGCTTTAAAAGAAATAAAAGATGCTTCTATTAAGATAGCAGTAGATTCTGTAAAAAAAATTATCTCAACTTCTGTTGATAAATCTAAGCTTGATAATCTTTTTAATAAAAATCTAGAAGAAACTAAAGCTGCGTTAAAAAAGATTAATTCATAATTCACTTACATTTTTTGTAAAAAACTATAAATTGACTAAATGAAATCGATTGTCATTGGCTCAGGATTTGGTGGTATAGCTGCAGCTTTAAGGCTTAGAGCAAAGAATCATGAGGTCACTTTAATTGAAAAACATCCTGATCTTGGTGGTAGAGCAAGGGTATTTAAAAAAAATGGATTTACTTTTGATGGTGGTCCAACTGTAATTACTGCACCTTATTTAATCAATGAACTTTTTGAATTATTTAATAAAAAACCTGAAGACTACATAAAACTAACACCTCTTAAAATCTGGTATAGATTTATTTTTGAAGATGGAGTGAAATTTAATTATTCAGGCGATGAAGATGAAATGAAGACTCAAATTGAAAAAATAAATAAAAATGATGTAAAAGGTTACGTCAAGCTCGTAAAATTTACTAAAGAAATATTTGACAAAGGTTTTACTGAACTTGCGGATATGCCTTTTGATAAACCTTTGACTATGATGAAACAATTACCTTCTTTGCTAAAATTAAAAAGTTATAGATCAGTTTATTCTCTAGTTTCTTCTTATGTTAAAAATGAGAAATTAAGACGTATTTTGAGTATGCATCCTTTGCTGGTTGGAGGAAACCCTTTCACAACAACTTCTATATACGGTTTAATTTTGTACTTAGAAAAAAAATGGGGGATACACTATTCGATGGGTGGTACAGGACATATCATTAAAGGTTTAGAAAAATTAATGGAAGAAAAAAATATTAATATAATTAAAGGTCAAGAGGTTATTAATATAATTTCTGAAAATAGTAAAGTTAAGGGTGTTAAACTTAAAAATCAAAAAGAAATATTTGCTGACAATGTTATTTGTAATGCAGATCCCCCTGCCGTTTATGAAAAGTTATTGGATAAAAAAAAATTTAGCTCTTTATTTGCCTGGAAAAAAAAAAGAATGCAGTATTCAATGGGTTTATTTGTCTACTACTTTGGTACAAAAAAAACCTATGATGACGTAGAACATCATACAATTAAGTTTGGTGATAAATACAAAGAGCATCTAGATGATATATTTAATAAAAAAAAATTGAACAATGACGTAAGCTATTATCTTCACAGACCCTCAGCTACTGATAAATCAATGGCTCCTAAGGGTCATGACTGTTTCTATGTGTTGGTTCCAGTGCCTAATAACCAGTCTGGAATAAATTGGTCAATTGAAGGTGATAAAGTTAAAAATTTAATAATAGATAAAATGGAAAAATCTTTACTACCAAATCTTAGAGAAAATATTATTGAAGATTTTTATTTAACGCCGGATTACTTTGAAAAAGAATTAAATACTAAATTTGGGTCAGGATTTTCAATTCAACCAAAATTTACACAATCTGCATATTTTAGATTTCACAATAAGTCAGAAGTTTATGAGGGTCTTTATTTTGTTGGTGCAGGGACACACCCTGGTGCGGGCGTGCCAGGTGTACTATCTTCAGCCAAAGTACTAGATAAAATTTTATAATGTCTAATAACAGCTATCTTTCAATTTACGCAAAATCTTTTAATTGGGCTGGGTTTTTTTTGCCTAAAAAAACATATCTTAGATGTTCTGCTTTATATGATTTTTGTAGAACTATGGATAATTTTGCTGATGAAAATGGTGAATTAAATGTTAAAAAAGATAATTTACTAAATTTTAAAAATAACTTTGATAATAAAGATTTTAGTGACCCCATAATCAAAAATATGTGGGACTTATTAAATGATTTTATGATCTCAACAAAAATAGTTAGTGACTTATTTGATGGAATTGAATCTGACTTAAAAGAAAGAGTTAAGCTGCATTCTAAAAAAGATTTACTGATATATTCTTATAGAGTGGCTGGTACAGTTGGATTAATGATGGCAAAAATTTTAAATGTTAAAAGTAAAGATGCTCTTAAATCTGCAATTGATTTGGGCATAGCGATGCAATTAACTAATATTTCTAGAGATGTTACTGAAGATGCTAAAAATAATAGGTCATATATTGATGCAAATTTTGATTCCATTAAAAACACCTTAAAACTTGCTGATTTATTTTATGAAAGCTCTTTTGTATCTATTAAAGAAATTCCACTGAATTTTCGTTTTTCTATATTGGTAGCAAGAAGAGTATATAGAAAAATAGGCCATAATATTCTTATAAAAAAAAATATGGAAAATTATAATAAATCTGGAAAAATTTATGTAACCAATATAAACAAAATTATCCAAACAATTTTATCTTTATTTGATTTAATTAAATTATCATTCATTAAGTCTAAAGATCATTTTAGAGGTAAAGAGCATTTAATGATTAATGAAGAAATAAATATAAATGAAAGATTTTGATTATATAATTATAGGAGGTGGTTGTGCTGGGTTGTCTTTAGCTTATGAATTAGAAATTCATAATAAATTAAAAGACAAAACATTAGCCATCATTGAACCAAGGCTAAAATATAAAAGAGATAAAACATGGTCATTTTGGAAAATTACACCTCATAATTTTGATGATTGCGTAAAAAAAAGTTGGAAAAATTTTTCTATGAATGTACCGTCTAAAACAAATCATTTAAATTGTAATAATTATCAGTACCAAAGTATTGACAGTGGCCTATTCTATGAAAAAATAATCAAAAAGCTAACTCAAAACAAGAATATTAGTTTTTATAAAAGCATTAAAGAAGTATCCGTAAATAATTCTTTTATATTTAATAGTGTTCCATCACAAAAATTTGATAATGATAACCTTTGGCAACATTTTTGTGGAGTGGAAATAGAAAGCAAAAACAACATTTTTGATGATAGTATTTTCAATTTAATGGATTTTGATTGTGACCAAAGAAACAGTGTTCATTTTTTTTATACACTTCCTTATGAAAAAAATAAAGCACTAATAGAGACTACTTGGTTATCGAAAATGAAGGATGACTCACAAAAAGATTATACTATTCAAATTAAAAACTACATCGAAGAAAACTTAAAAATTAAAGATTATAAGATTAATTATAAAGAAGAAGGTGCTATACCTCTTTTTTATCCTGTAAATAATAAAGAAAAAAATAAAATAAATATTGGAACGGCAGGTGGTATGACAAGATTAAGTACAGGATATACTTTTCTTAATATTCAAGAACATAGCAAATATATTAGTGATAATATTGAAAATATTACTAATACAAAAATATTTAAAATACCAAAAAAGTATCATTTTCTAGATAAAGTATTCCTAAAAGTTATAGAAAATTACCCAGAAAAAATGCCTCATATATTCTATAAAATGTTTAACGGTTCTACAAATACTGTTATAAAATTTTTGTCTAACAAGAGTAATATTGTTGAGGATTTATCAATAATTTTGTTAATGCCAAAATGGACTTTTATTAAAGCTTTATTAAAATAAAAATGAAAAAATATATTCAAAAAATAAACCTTTACCATTCTTTATTTTTTTTTTTAATAGCCAATACTTTTTCATTAATTGTAGACCAAAATGAAAACTTAAATATTTCTCCAGCTATTTGTTTATTTCTAATACTTACAATCGGAATATCTCATGGATCTCTTGATCACATTAAAGGACAAAAATTATTAAACCTTTTGAAAATAAACAATATGTATTTATTTTTTTTTTCTTATATTCTAATAGGATTAACTGTAATTATTTTATGGTTAATATTTCCTGTAACCTCTCTTATAATTTTTCTATTAGTTGCCTCATATCACTTTGGTAAAGAAGATACTGAATTTACAATTAACGAAAGCTTAAAATCCAATCAGTTACTTTATTTTTTAAAAGGTTTATTGATAGTTATAGCTCCATTACAATTTCATTTTGAAGAAACAGTTAATATTTTTAAATTGTTATTTATAGAAAATGAAAAATTTTATATCTATCTTGGTTTTATGGAAAATAATAAAATTTTGCCCATTATTTTCTTATTAAGTTTATCTTCAAGTATATATCTATTTATTAAGAATTTTAATTTTATAAGTTTTTCTATATTTTTAGATTTTTTTTCAATATTAATGCTAAATTATTATTTATCTCCAATTGTAGCTTTTACATTTTATTTTTGCTTCTTACATTCAATTAGACATTCTCTTTCACTAATATTTAAAGTTGATACTAAAAATTTCAAAGGTGGATTTTGGATATTTTTTAAAAAAGCATTACCTCTAATAGTTTTGACAGCCCTAATCTATTTAATTACGTTATTTTACTTAAGTTATTCTTTCGATTTAAATGAAGCTATACTAAAAGTGATTTTTATTGGTTTGGCGTCTTTAACCTTTCCACATATATTACTAGAATATCTTTTGGAAAAAAATGAAAAATAAAGAAATTAAAATTTTATTAGCAGCACCTCGCGGTTTTTGTGCGGGAGTTGAAAGAGCTATTGAAATTGTTAAAAAAAGTATAACAAAATACGGCGCTCCTGTTTATGTACGACACGAAATAGTTCACAACAAACATGTGGTTGATAGTCTTAAAAAAATTGGTGCAATATTTGTTGAAGAGCTTAGTGAAATACAAGATAAATCTAGACCTGTAATATTTTCTGCTCATGGCGTACCAAAAGCTATTCCCATAGAAGCTGATGAATTTAATATGGAATATATAGATGCTACCTGTCCTCTTGTTTCTAAGGTTCATAGAGAAGCTGAAAATTTAAATAAAGCTGGCTACCACATTGTTTTAATCGGCCATATAAACCATCCTGAAGTAATTGGGACCATGGGACAATTACCAAAAGGTTCTATTGATTTAATACAAAATGAAAAAGATGTACAAAATTATACTTTAGGAGTAGCAAAAAAAATTGCTTACCTTACCCAAACCACATTATCTGTGGATGACACAAAAAACATCATAACTTCACTTAAAAAGAAATTTCCAAAGATAAAGGAGCCTTTTAATGAAGATATTTGTTACGCAACAACTAATCGACAATCTGCAGTCAAAAAAATTGCAAAAAAATGTGACATGTTCTTTGTTTTGGGCAGTAGAAATTCATCAAACTCTGTGAGGCTGGTCGAAGTAGCTCAGCAGTCTGGTTGTAATAATTCAGAATTAATACATTCTGAAAGTACTGTGCCTTTTGATAAAATTCAAAACTGTAAAACCATTGGAATATCCTCAGGAGCATCTGCACCAGAGGTCTTAGTTGAAAATTTTATTAATAAAATCAAAACTAGATTTAATGTTAAGATAGATGAAGTTGAAATAGTAAAAGAAAATATAGTATTTAAGGTTCCAGGTAAATTAAACTAAATGGCTGTATACACAACAATTAACAATAAAGATGTATCAGTGTTATCAAAAAAATTTGCACTTGGTAAAATAATAAGATTTCAAGGAATTAAACAAGGAATAGAAAACACTAATTATTTGTTAAAAACTAATAATAAAAAATACATATTAACAATTTTTGAAAAAAGAGTTCAAAAGAAAGATCTTCCTTTTTTTATGCAGTTAATGGATAAACTAAATTACCAAAAAATTAATTGTCCAAAACCATTAAAAAATAAAAATAATAAATATTTATTATTAATAAAAAATAAAGCTGGCTGCATTGTTACTTTCTTAAATGGTAAAGATAAGAAAACTTTAAATAACAAGAACTGTTATGATGTTGGAAAAAATATTGCAAAACTACATAAGGCCTCAAATAAAATTAAGCTATACAGAAAAAATTCTATGTCAATTAATGGCTTAGATTCATTATTAAAAAGTATTAAATTTAAGTCTAAAAGTATTACACCAAAACTTAAAAATGTTTTAACGAAAAACTTAAAAGAAATAAAAGAAAAATGGCCTCAAAATATACCTAAAGGAATTATTCATGGTGATTTATTTATTGATAATATTTTTTTTAATAAAAATAAATTTGCGGGTTTTATTGATTTTTACTTTTCATGCAATGATTATTTTATGTATGAAATTGCAATTTGTATAAATGCGTTATGTTTTGATAAAAAAAATAGCAAGTTTTTATTAAACAAACAAAAAGTTAAAAGTTTAATTAATGGGTACCAAATAATAAGAAAAATTTCATTAAAAGAAAAAAATATGTTAAATATTCTTTGTAGAGGAGCTGCATTAAGATACCTTCTAACTAGAATTTATGATTATTTTAATACACCAAAAACAGCATTAATTAAAATCAAAGATCCAAAAGAATATTTTCAAAAACTTATCATTCACAACAATCTAAGTTCTTATAAAGATTATTATAATTAATGATTAAAATTTATACCGATGGTTCATGCTTAAAAAACCCCGGTGATGGTGGATGGGCCGCAATTATAAATGATAAAGGAGAAATTTTAAGAATAAGTGGAAGTGAAAAAAATACAACTAATAATAAAATGGAATTAATGGCCCCAATTAATGCTCTTAAAAAAATCACAAAAAATAAAAAAGTTGAAGTGTATACAGATTCTAAATATGTCAAATTAGGAATAACTGAATGGATTCATAAATGGATAAAAAATAACTGGCAAACTTCAAAAAAACAAGATGTTAAAAATAAGGAACTGTGGATTGAGCTTTATGAATTAACAAAGTCTTTTGAAATCAATTGGATATGGGTTAAGGCTCACGCTGGAAACCTACTTAACGAGGAAGTTGATTCACTCGCTAAAAAAGCAGCTGAATCAAACTAAATTTAGAAAATTCTCAGCTGCAGATATTTCACAAGAGCCAGCATTTTTTTCTTCCTGCAGTTTTATTACTTTTAAATTGTCAATCAGGATTGTGTATCTATTGGATCTAATTCCTAATCCTCTAGAACTTTTATCAACATCAGCACCAATAGATTTGGTAAAATTTAGTAATGGATCTCCTACCATTATAATTTTATTACCTACATTAAGACTTTCCCCCCAAGCATTCATAACAAAAGGGTCGTTTGCAGAAATGCATATTATATGATCAATTCCTTTAGCTTTAAATTTCTCATGACTATTTATGTAACCTGGCAAATGTTTAGATGAACAAACTGAAGTATAAGCTCCTGGCAAACCAAATAAAACTACTTTTTTATTTTTTAGTAATTCTAGAATATCTTTTTGAATAGGTTCTCCATTTTCTAATATGAAAACTTTTGAACTAGAGATAATATCATTTTCTTTTAGTCTCATTGTATTTTACTTTTTATATGTTGCTTTATTTTATCAATATTATTTGAAATTATATCATAATCTTCTTTTTCATCCATAACATATTTTAATTCGTCAGGTAGGTCTGGTTTAATATTAATTGATTTATTAATTGCATCTGGAAATTTGCATGGATGTGCTGTCGCTAATACAACATTATTACCTTCAATTTTTGTTTTTTTTAACGCACCAAATCCAACTGCGCTGTGAGGATCTAATATAATATTATACTTTTCGTAGACATCTTTAATGACATTTAAAACCTCTTTCTCACTCATACTGGCTGATAAAAAAAGAAGTTTTATTGTCTCGAGCTTTTCTTTAGTAATAAAATATTTTCCTTCTTTTTTGATTTTTGCCATCGCATCTGCAGTTTCTTTATCATTTTGCTGATTTAAATCATAAATTAATCTTTCAAAGTTACTTGCAATTTGAATATCCATACTTGGTGAAATCGTTTCATATACGGGTTCTGCTTTGTATTCTCCATTTGATATTGCTCTATGAAGAATGTCATTTTTATTTGTTGCAACAATTAACTTATTTATTGGAAGACCCATTTTTTTTGACAAATACCCAGCGTACACATCTCCAAAATTTCCAGTTGGTACAGAGAAATTTATTGGCCTTTCATTTTTTAGTGAAAAATACGTATAAAAATAATAAACTGTTTGAGCAATAATTCTTGCCCAGTTTATTGAATTAACTCCTGACATATTAATTGAATTAGAAAATTCTTGATCTGAAAACATAGACTTAACTAAGTTCTGGCAATCGTCAAAATTTCCCTCTACCGCTATATTAAAAACATTTTTCTCTTTAATAGTTGACATTAGTTTTCTCTGTACAATGGAAACTTTATTGTGAGGATGTAAAACAAATATATTCATACCGTTTTTTCCTTTGATGGCATCTATCGCAGCTGCACCAGTATCTCCTGAGGTCGCAACAATAACATTTATAGTTTTGTTATTTTTCTTAAGATAGTGTTCATAAAAATTACCTAATAGTTGCATTGCTATATCCTTAAAGGCTAGTGTTGGGCCGTGAAATAGCTCCAAAACATTAGTGTCTCCAATTTTTATAAGGTTAATTGTGTTATCTTTTCTAAAAACTGAATATGATTTCTCAATTACGTCTGACAATTCACTTTGGGACATAAAATCCCCTATAAAAGGAAATATGACTTTCTTGGCAAGTTCTTGATAGCTTAATTTATTCATCAAATTTAGCTCATCAATTGAGAATTTTTTTTGAGATTTTGGAACAAATAAGCCACCATCGTCAGCTAGGCCTTTAATGAAAACCTGCTCAAAACTATACTCTTTTGAGTTATTTCTTGTACTTATATATTTCATGTATGATTTTTAAAAATACTTTATCGCAATTTTTTTTTGTCACAATATTTAAATTAGATTATCTATTAAAAATAATACAAAGATTAAAAATAGATATAAAATTGAGTAACCAAAGACTCTTTTAGCCTTTTTTATATCAAATTTATTTTTTTTAAATTTATACAGATTATAACAAATAGCATTATAGTAAATTGTAAGAATAAATGCTGGTATCAAGTAAGTTAAGCCTGAAAAACCAATCAAATATGGAAAGACAATAACTGGCAACATTAATAAAGAGTAGATAAAAATATATATCTTTGTTTTTTCAATACCATCTGTTAGTGGCAGCATTGGTATTTTTGCTTTTTTATAATCATCTGCTTTATATAAACTCAATGCCCAGAAGTGAGAGGGCGTCCAAAAAAAAATTATTAAAAAAAGAGTTAACGGCTCTAAGCTAATTGTGTTTGTGGCTATAGTCCATCCTATCACTGGTGGTAATGCCCCTGCTGCTCCACCAATAACAATGTTTTGTGGTGTTTTTCTTTTCAACCATATTGTGTATACAAAAAGGTAAAAAAATATTGTAAATAGTAATAAGGCTGCAGATAAAAAATTAGCAAAATAATATAAGGACCCAACAGATATGACTGATAATAATACTCCAAATGTAAGAGCCTGATTCCTGTTAATTTTTCCTGTTGGTATTGGTCTCAAGCATGTTCTTGTCATTAATGCATCTAAATCTGATTCATACCACATATTTAAACTTCCAGCAGCGCCCGCTCCAAGTGCTACTAACATTATTCCAATCATTGCATCGATAATATCTGTATTTGAATTAGAAGTTAAAAAACCAACAGCACATGTAAATATAACAAGAGACATCACTCTTGGCTTCATTAGCAAATATAAAGATTTAATGAAGCTATTCAAATCTAAATGCAAAGTTTTTTTTCTAATCATGATGGGTAAAAATATTCTACAATTATTCTACATTTATTAAAACGTATATCACAGATAATATCATTCCAATAATAAGAATATGATTTCCCAAATCAAAGATTCCTATATGCTTATTTTTTTTATCAATAAATCTTCTGCTAAGAGACATATTGTCATATGGATTAATTTTAATTGAGGGACCTTTCTCTTTTTGACTCTCCATTTTTATCGATGTTCCAAACCACGTTGCGTAAATAAATAACACAAAAAATATTAAAACTCCGGCAAGTACCGTGTAACTAGTCATATAAATTATCCTCCTATAAAAAAATATAATAATCTTGTAAAAACCGTGTATTGTGCTTCTGCAGCCATAAGTACAATAAAACAAGCTATTGCTGTCATTGGCCACAAAAGAACATTCACTAAAGCATATCGTTCCCAAAATAAATGCATAAAGAATGCCATTATTAAGCCTGCTTTAAGAAACATGAATATTAAAATTAAAGACCATCTCAATAAACCTTGAAAAGCAAACCAGTCAACCATGTAAGAAAAAAAACTAAGAACAAATAACAGCCCCCAAATCCAAAGATAGATTGCTATCTTGTGTGTTGAGTTAACTTGTTCTTTGTTTTGTGTCTCATTCATAAATTATTTTACCATAAATAAAAAAAAGCGAATATAAATACCCATACTAAATCAACAAAATGCCAATATAGACCTAAAATCTCTATTGCTACATAATCTGATTTCATTGTAGTAAAAAAACCCCTTTTACCACTATCAAAATCACCTCTAAATGTTTTTCTCGCATAAATAAATAAAAAAATAACACCAATAGAAACATGTGTTCCATGGAATCCAGTAATCATAAAAAAGAAAGAACCAAACTGTTTAGCTCCAAAAGGATTTTCCCAAGGTCTAACACCTTCGTGAATTAATTTTGACCACTCAAATGCTTGCATCCCAACAAAGGTAAGTCCACCTATTGCTGTAGCTAAAATAAGCCAGGCACACATTTTTCTATTTTTTTCATAACCATATTTAACAGCAAGGGCCATGGTTCCGCTGCTTGTAATTAAAACAAATGTCATTATTGCAATTAATAACAATGGAACAGGCGTATCACCAACATGAAGTGAAAAAACTTCACTTGTGTTTGGCCAATCTACTACTGTGGAAGCTCTTCCTTTCATGTATGAAATCAAAAAACAGCTAAATATAAAAGTATCACTTAGTAAAAAAATCCACATCATAACCTTGCCCCATTGAACACCCTTAAATGCAGTTTGATCTGAGGCCATGTCATGAGACATTCCTTTAAAACCTTCTGGTAAATTATTCAAAGTATTATCTGACATAAATTATAATTAAGTTTTTTCTACCTCTGCATTTACAACTTCGCTTGGTGGTGTTGTTTGAGTGATATAATCTTGTTTTGCTCCAGGGACATTAAAGTCATAAGGCCATCTATGAATAACCGGCAACTTGTCTCCCCAATTACCATGGGTTGGTGGCACATCAGGAGTTAGCCACTCCAAAGAGTTTGCTTTCCAAGGATTTTTGCCTGCTGGTTTTCCAATTCTTAGACTTACCACAATGTTGTAAATAAAAATAAATTGAGAGGCGCCAACAATTAAAGCTGCCACTGTAATAAATTCGTTCAACCCTGTTGCAGATGTTACATAGGGACTATCATACATTTCAAAATATCTTCTTGGTACTCCAATAAAGCCCAGATAATGCATTGGAAAATAAATTGAATATGCACCTAAGAACGTAAACCAAAAATGCCATTTACCTAATCTTTCACTTAACATTCTTCCAGTAACTAAGGGAAACCAGTGATAAACAGCTCCCATTATTACCATAAGTGGAGCAATACCCATCACCATATGAAAATGAGCTATAACAAAATATGTATCAGATAATGGAATATCTACTGCTACATTTCCTAAAAAAATTCCAGTAATTCCTCCATTTACAAAGGTTACAATAAAACCTAGACAAAAAAGCATTACAGTATTCATTCTTATATTCGCTCTAAATAGTGTTACTATCCAATTGTAAACTTTTAATGCAGTTGGAACTGCTATAATAAGCGTAGTTGTTGCAAAGAAAAATCCAAACCAAGGATTCATTCCACTTACATACATGTGGTGAGCCCAAACGAAAAAACTTAAAGCTCCAATGCCAACTATAGCCCAAACCATCATTCGATATCCAAAAATATTTTTTCTTGCATGAACCGATATTAAATCTGAAACAATTCCAAAAGCAGGAAGAGCTACAATATAAACCTCTGGGTGACCAAAAAACCAAAATAAATGTTGGAAAAGAACTGGACTTCCTCCACCATAATCCAACACTTCTCCGGCCTGTATAATTGCTGGCATAAAGAAACTAGTTTCAAGAACTTTATCTAAAGTCATCATAATGCAGCTAACTAATAAAGCTGGAAAAGCTAACATAGCCAAGGCTGTCGCAGTGAAAATTCCCCATATAGTAAGGGGCATTCTCATTAAAGTCATACCTCTAGTTCTAGCTTGTAAAATCGTAATTATATAATTTAAACCACCCATAGTAAAACCTATGACAAACAATGATAAGGAAACAAGCATCAAAATAATTCCCATACCTGAGCCAGGACTTCCTGGCAAAATTGCTTGAGGTGGGTATAGCGTCCATCCTGCTCCTGTTGGTCCACCTGGAACAAAAAAGCTGGCCATAAGAACACAAACTGCTATGAAAAACATCCAGAAACTAACCATGTTTACATATGGAAAAACCATATCTCTTGCACCAACCATC
>Ga0114997_10002903_pt1 | contig 13652 bp, 11 predicted proteins | sample ArcticOcean_MG_C_2_FD_87045 | JGI IMG/M metagenome (GOLD analysis project Ga0114997, IMG submission 87045) | Marine microbial communities from western Arctic Ocean - ArcticOcean_MG_CB4_136 | ecosystem: Environmental > Aquatic > Marine > Oceanic | place: Arctic Ocean: Canada Basin | collected... | reverse complement strand
GAAAATAAAGCGCTTTTAGTGGTAAATGATTATTTAATTTAATGATTCCATTTAAGGTAATATTAAGTTATCACTGAATAACATAAATTGAAGGGAAATTATCTAACCACTTATAGAGTCACATCTCCTTGATGCATCTCAGCACTTTCCCTCCAGTGTGCAGATTTTTACATTCTAGCGTTCCTTGCTACCGTTGTGTCCTAGCGGTTTCTTCATCTGGGTAAACGGAAACTGCTACAGCACTGGTAGGTCCTGTTCGGAAAGCAAGTAGTATTTCTTCTTCCGGTAATTCCGAAGCAGCATTTTTCGAGTAATCAGCTGAACCTTCATCAGCATATTTTTCTGAATTAAATTCGACTATTGTTGTTCTGCAGTAACTCATGGTGTTCCTTATCTATTGAAATTTAGGGATTAGTTATTTGAGGTTTCTTTCCCCAATTTGAACTGACTATTTCCCCATATTAGTGGTTTAAGAAAATCCAATATATAGCATCAATCGATTTGTTTTACATGAATTGGCGATTTTACTTGGAGAGTGTCTGACTGTAAAGAATTAGTAAGGCAATTACAGGATCTGATTGGATTGATCCTGCGAGGATTATTTGTGTCTGAGGGAACTATCAGATTATTTTCGAATACATTGCTGAATATCTTAAATGATGTTCTGATTATCAATTTTATACAGCAGAGGTTTTGTTAAAGAGGAAAGCGAAACTCTTGCTTTGCCTTCACCATCGAAGTTTTCATCTTCCAAAAACTGAACAAAACATTGTTCAATATCTTTCCACTCTTTATCAATAACAGCAAACCAAGCCGTGTCTCTGTTTCTGCCCTTGCTAATGCTCATTTGTCTAAAAATACCTTCATAGGAAAAACCTAATCTTTGAGCCGCTCTGCGAGACTTTAAATTCAGAGCATTACATTTCCATTCATACCTTCTATATCCACTCTCAAAAGCCCATTTCATCATTAGATACATTGCTTCTGTTCCTTCAGTAGTATTTTGTAGAAGTGGTGAGTAATTGATTTGCCCAACTTCAATTGAACAATCATTTGGTTTAATTCTTAGGTAACTTGCTATACCAATTGCTTTATCCAATTTTTTACTGATAATCGCAAAGAAGATGGGGTCATCACCTCTCTCAAAAGACATAATCCAATTCGCATATTCAACTTCAGTTTCAAAGGGGCCATAATGTAAATAAGTCCAATTCAACCCGTCTTTATCCAACGAGTTTGCTTCAAAAAGTTCTTTAGAATAATCACTGGCTTTAAGTGGTTTCAAAACAACCAACTTCCCCTCAAGTAAAATCCCTCTGGGACGTGCTGGTACAGAAAATCCTTCTACAATTTCCCCAAGTTCGATCAATTCAGTCCCCTTGCTTATCGCTTTTTGACAAATCATTATGCAATTTAATTATGACTTGGAATAGTGCCACCACATTGTAAGAAAGTTTGTAAATTCAAAAATAAAACCTATGAAATACAAATAGTTAACAGATTGAAGCCGCGACCATCTGTTATTTTTTTTGGTTTTGAACTTGGTATGGCTTTTCGGGCAACAAGTTCTGTAAGCTTGTCTGAAGGCAATTTGTATCCTAAAAATGGGGCACATTATTTTATTTGTACTTCTAATTTTACCCCCTTTTGTTGGTAATAAACAATAAAACAAATCTGGTTGTGTTGTTCCATTGTATCCAAGAATTATGGATTTCTTGCAGAGTTTTCTCAGACCAATCCTCGGATAATTTTTTATTTGACCTTATTGAACTTGTCAGTTGATTCATACAGTCATCTGATATTTGAGTAATTCAGTTCAAATGTGTTACATTAATTTAGAAGAAAAAATGTTGAAAAAATTAACAAATGAAGTCTTGGTGAATTCCCTATACCACCTGCAAAAATGTTTGCAATATTGCCTATAATTGCCTATAATTGCCTTCTATACAGCTAATAGATTAGTTCTAGAGAAAGTTGATTAAAAAAACACTGCCAAATTTCATATGTCCTATTAGGGTTTTTTAGTGTTCAATAAAAACTAATTATTTAATACATATGCAGAGTTTTTGGCGGAGCTGGTTCGATTCCCGCCACCTTTACCAACTAGTCTCTGTAAAGAGTTGTGAATAATTTGTTATATCGACACTGCTTGTCATCAAAACTTTAACCTAGTTAATTACATTTTCACTGTTTAGTTCACTTAGCCCCCCCCCTTTTTGGTCACACTTAGCTGTTCAGGACAAGTGTATTTGTAATCCGATAAACAACGAATTCTAATAGGTGATAGAAAATGGACCTTGACGAGATATCTACATCTGCTATCCTGTAATTAATTTTTAAATACCTTTTATTTGTATGTATAATACTTTGAATAAGCGCGCAATTTTAAGAAACTATCAAATTTTTTTATAAAAAAATGTACGAAAAATATTTTGAAAATAAAAAGGATCTCATCTGCGGGCTTACCGTCATAGCTTTTACTTCGATAGGTGCGTGGGCAATTGTTACTGATGATTACCTAATGGAAGAAGATTACGGGGCAGATCCAGGTCCAGCACTTGTCCCAATTATACTACTTTGCTTGTTGGGTTTAATTGGAATTCACATGACGACTAAAGCATGCTACAACATATTAAAAAATTCAAACAGAGTAACGAAAAACCCTAACAACACAGATAATTTGCTTGCTTACCTAATTCCTTTAACGTTTGTATGTACCATGTTTTTCTACGCATGGATCATCGAAATCATTGGATTCATATGGGTCACATTAGGATTTACATTGCTCTGGATTTTTTCCATCGGAATCCACGACAACGGCCGACCGACAAAAAAGGAGATACTTTTGTATATTGTTTACTCAGTAACCATGACTTTGTTTATCTACTATATTTTTGTGCATTTGATCATGGTGCAACTTCCTTAACAAAAACTAACCAAAGAAACCATGATAAATGAAATTGTTAATGTATTTGGGCAAGTCTTGACAGACCCATTTTCTATAACATTACTTTTTTTCGGTGTATTACTTGGAATAGTTCTTGGTGCTTTACCAGGAATAAGTTCGACCATGTCCTTGGCCGTATTGTTACCTGTATCTTTTTCAATGAACCCCGAGCATGGAATGATTTTTTTAATGAGTGTATTCTCAGCCAGCGTTTATGGTGGTTCAATCTCAGCAATACTTATTAGTATCCCCGGAACGCCAGGTGCAATTGTTACCCAAATGGATGGCTATCCAATGGCCAAACAGGGTCGAGCTGGAGAAGCTTTAACCTATGCAGTGCTTGCTTCAGGATTTGGTGGTGTTATTGGATGGATTCTATTGATCTTGTTAGGTCCTTTACTAGCTGATGCCGCACTACATTTCCGTAGCCCTGATTTTGCAGCGGTGACACTATTTGGTCTCTGTATGCTTGCCTACGCTACTCCAGATTCGACATACAAGGCTTTAGTGGCAGGAGTATTTGGACTTATTTTGTCGACTGTAGGACTTGACAGTTTAACTTTTATTGGTCGTCTTGATTTCGGTAACGCCTATCTGCAGGGAGGTATCTCGATGGTCCCAGTAGCAGTTGGCATTTTTGGTCTTGCAGAAGTGCTTAAGTCAATTGAATTTGGCAAAAATAAACTTGAGGTAATTACGTCAATAAACCGACTTTTTCCACCATGGAGTGAGATCAAATCTTTGTGGCCTATGGCAATTCGTGGTGCACTTATTGGAGCTTTTGTAGGAGCAATACCAGCTGCTGGTTCAGCGATTGGTGTAACAGTTTCATACGCACAAGAAAAAAGAATGTCAAAGAACCCTGAAAAATATGGTACAGGAATTCCGGAAGGTATTGTGGCGCCTGAATCATCCAACAATGCATGTGTTGGTGGAGCACTTATACCTTTGATGACACTTGGTATTCCAGGCGACAGTATGACTGCGGTTCTTGTGGGTGCAATGTTGATTCACGGACTAAGGCCCGGCCCTCAATTGTTTGTGGAACGGTTGGATTTTGTCTCCCTGATCTATGTTGCCTTAATACTGGCAATCATTTTGACAACAATACTTGCACTCCTTACCATACGTTTCATTGCCCGCATTCTAGATGCTCCAAAAAACATTTTGATGACTGGTATAACTATACTATGTATGGTTGGATCTTATGCAGTTCGTAATTCAACTTTTGATGTGATGATAATGATAATTTTTGGTTTCATCGGATATCTGATGCAAAAGATTCGAATGCCAGTCGCCCCAGTGGTATTTGGTTTGGTTCTTGGTCCACTTTTGGAAGAGAACATTCGACGTTCACTTATCGTTAGCGGGGGCGACTGGAGTGTATTTTTTGAACGTCCAATTAGTTTAATCTTCATCCTCATCTCTGTCTTAGCACTTGGTTTACCAATTTTTTCCCGTAGCAAAACTCAACAATAGAAAACTGCTTGTTAGAAAACTGACATTAGTCATTAAAAAGTTATTTAATTCTTAAGAAAATTAATACATGTAATAAGTATGATATTTCTAACTTTATTATTTTGTAAAAAAAATAAAAAAGTTATTGACATCATAATTTATTATGGGTAGTATACGCTTTCGTGGTAATGAGGTAGTATTTCTTAGTTAAATTAATAGCTAAAAAATATTTTTTAACACCCTAAGGGGTAAACTAAATAAATTGAGGAGATAATTATGGTTAAAATTGTTAAAAAAGCTCTGATTTCTGCGCTGATCACTGTATTAGGGATTTCTGTCGCACAGGCTGCATATCCTGACAGACCTATAACGCTTTTAATACCTTGGTCAGCTGGTGGTGGAAGTGATACAAGTATGAGAATGTTAGCTGAACAACTCAGCAAGGATATGCCGGTACCAGTAGTGGTTGTGAATAAGCCTGGGGCAGGTGGTGCTCTGGGTACAAAGGCAATGTGTGATGCTAAACCAGATGGCTACACTATTGGCATGGTAGGATCTGGTGTGACGGGTAGGCAATACTCTAATCCAAATGCTAATGTACTTTCTGATTTTACAAATATTGCCTTCTTTGGCCCAGAACCAGCTTTCCTTTCGGCCGGAGCACCAACCGGGATTAAGACTCTGAAGCAGTTTTTTGATTATGCAAAAGCAAACCCAGGAAAAATCAAGAATGGCAATGACAATCCGGGAGGTTTTTCTCACGTTGCAGCTTCTGTAATGGAGGCCAAATTCGGTATAAAGCTAATCAAGGTGCCGTACAAGGGTTATGCCCCAACTGTTGTTGGATTACTGGCCGGGGAGGTGGACACTGTAACTGTTCCTGTTTCAAACGTCATAGACCATCATAAATCAGGGAAACTAACTATTCTCGGTGTCGCTGATAATCAACGTCACTTCATGGCACCAGATGTTCCAACTTTCAAAGAAATGGGCTATGACTTTGCCATTGGATCTTGGCGTACAATTATAGGACCTAATGGAATTTCAGCTGATAAACTGAAGTACCTAGAGAAAAAAATTATTGCCGCAGTAAGTAATCCTGAGTTTCAGAAGAAAGCTCGAAATGCCGGATTCAATCCCCAACCCATGGGTGCAGAGGAAACTGCTAAATATATTAGAGACTACGACGAAATGCTTTATCCCGTTCTTCTTTCTGCCGGTCTAGTCAAGATACGCAAGAAGTAAAAGCCAATCAATATGGGAGAGGTAGCCATTTTAGGTGCTGGTCATGGGGGATGTGCTGCAGCTGCTGATTTAACCAGTAGTGGACATCACGTTCGTTTGCATGCAAGAAGCAAAGAGAGGTTGAAACCTCTTGTAGAACGCGGTGGAATTGAAGCACGAGGGATTATCGAGGGATTTGTACCCCTCGATAGTCTAACTACCGACATCAAAGAGGCAATATCAGGTGCTGATGTTGTTATGCTAGTTGTTCCTTCGACAGCCCATGAATATTATGCGAATCTTCTAGCGCCAATTTTGACCCCAAATATTCCTATATTTCTCAACCCTGGGCATACGTGCGGGGGCCTTCATTTTGTAAACGAACTAAAAAAAGCCGGTTATACTCGCAGAGTTAGTTGTTGTGAAACAGTTACCCTTACCTACATTTGTCGTATGGAAGGGCCCACGACTGTAGGCATATACGCTAAAGTCAAAAATTTGTTATTTGGAGCTTTTCCTGCTCAAAATTCTGAGGATTTGTTTGCAACAATCAAATCTCTTTATTCAGAAATACTTCCTGCCAGTAACGTTCTTGAAACAGCGTTATCAAACATGAACGCTGTATTTCACCCTCCTGGTATGCTAATGAACACAGGATGGGTAGAAAGTACTGGTGGTGACTTTTTGTTCTATCGTCAAGGAATGAGTCCAGCTGTGGGTCGAGTAACTGCCGCTGTTGACAAAGAACGTATGGCAGTAGGAAAGGCTCTCGGTGTGAAAACACGCTCATTTTTGGATAATTTCTTTGAGGCAGGACTGACCACTAAAGAGGCTCGTGACAGTAATGATATATCTCGAGCTTGCTATGAAAGCATGCCAAATCAGACAATCAAGTCGCCGTCGTCATTAGACGACAGGTACATTCACGAAGATGTTGGTTATGGTTTAGTCCCAATGTCGGAGTTAGGTCGTATGGTTCAAGTTTCGACTCCGACGATAGATGCAATCATTCGGCTAGTGTCTGATGCCACAGATATACCCTATTACCGTGATGGATTAACTTTGGAGAAAATGGGTATTAATAATTTAGACAAGGATTCCTTACAACGCTATATTACACAGGGAAGCTAGGACACTAGAAAAGAAGGAAATACTATGCGTAACTCAGTTATTACGAAGTTGGTGGCCGGCATAAGGGATGCCTCCTTAGATGCAGTGATTGCCATCTCACCTGAAAACTTTGCTTATATAACTGGCTTCATAGTGCCCTCGCACCCGGTCCTAAGGTGGCGCCATGCTTTGACCGTAATTACGGCAGAAGGTAAAAATGCGGTTATGTGCGTAGACATGGAAGAATCGACTGTGCGCGAACGAATGCCCAACATAGACATTTGGGTTTGGAAGGAATTCAGCTATGATGCGATGCCCATATTAGCTAAACTATTAGATGACCTAGGGTTAAAGAATGCACGAATTGGTATAGAAATGGATTACATTCCTGCTGGGGACATGGCTATGTTGCGCAAACATTTGCCGAATGCCAGATGGGAGGCTGCAGAACAACTTTTTAATAAACTTCGGATGATCAAGACTCCAGAAGAACTAGAAATCTTGAAAAATCTCAGCCGAATCACTGACTCTTCGATTAAAACGGCATTAGAAAATGTCACTGCAGGCTCTACTGAAATGGACATAGCAGCAGCTGTCACATCTTCAATTCTTAGAAATGGAGCAGATGATTACAAATTTCTAATTGTTGCTAGCGGGGAACGCAGTCAATATCCAAATGTCGGCCCAACAGACCGCATACTTATAGAAAAAGATCTGATTAGGCTTGAAATCTTTGGTATGCTTTCTGGCTATCATGCTGGAATTTGCAGGACTGCAAGCGTAGGAAAACCTACAGAAGAAGCAGAACATATCTGGTCTAACTTGTATGAGTGCCGGAAGATCATACTAGAAAATATTCGACCAGGAGTGAAGGCTGCTGAGGTGTATTTAAAATTCCTTGAAAAATTTGGAGAACTCGCTCTTAAACCAATTAGTTTCGTTGGCCATGGTATAGGACTTTTCCTGCATGAGGAACCTTATCTAGGAGCGAATTCTGATACTATCTTGGAATCCGGCATGGTTCTGGGTATCGAACCATTGGCTTACGTCGAGGGTCGCTTTGGACTCCAGTGTAAGGACATGATCGTAATTACCCAAGATGGGTGCCAAATTCTTTCTGACGTTACCAATACAAACAATCTTTTTCCTGTAAACTAACAATCAAATTCTAGATTAAAAATGGAACACGAAGTTTTTACAAATCTTCGAGCGGAAATGAAACGACAAGGTTTCGACGCTCTAGTGGCTCTGACTCCTGATAACGTTACTTATACTGCTGGAGTACTTATTCCAAGTCATGTAGTTAACCGCTTCCGCCGAACAATCAGTATCCTGGCAGGTGATAATTTCTCCGCACAAATTGTGGTTAACGTCGAAGAAAATCTGGCTCGCGAATTCTCTCGATTTTCAAATATCCATTCTTACAATCAGTTTACCGAAAACCCTTCCGATCTGCTGGCAGATTTATTGGAAGATGCGGGGTTAAGTTCAGGGCGGATTGCAATTGAATTAGACTTCATGCCAGCGATGGATTATGTAAGGCTTATTGAAAGATTACCACAAGCAACTTTTAATCATGCTCGTGATATTTACTTTCATGTCCGCATGACAAAGACGGATGAAGAAATTGAACGATTAACTGAAGTAGGCGTGATGACAGAAACGGTTATAGCGGAAATTTTGGATGGAATTCATCCCGGAGAAACTGAAAAGGAAGTTGGCGCAAGAATAGCGAACAAGATGTTGCGACTAGGTGCAGACCATGTCAGATATCATGTAGGGTCTGGAGTGCGAAGCGGCATAACCAACTGTGATCCCACAGATAAAGTTATCGAAAAAAACGATGTTTTGCGAATTGAAGTGCTTGGAGATCATAACAACTATCGCTCAAACGTTACGCGAACAGCCGTGGTTGGGAAACCAACTCAAGAACAAAAAGATATTTGGGCAGTACTGATTGAAGCAAAAGAGAAATGTGAATCAATTCTTCGGCCGGGAATCCAAATTCCTGATCTTTATCAAACTTATGTAAATGCTTGTCGTAGTGGAGGGATTGAACCAACACTCAATTTTTTAGGCCATGGAATTGGGCTCACAATTCATGAGGAGCCATATATTACAGATACAAGGAAGTACCCCATAGGACCAAATATGACACATACAATGGAGCCTCTTTTCATGATCCCTGGGAAAATGGGATTCCATGTTGAGGATATGTATAGAATTACTAATTCTGGGTTTTCACGCATCACTGGTGAATTGTTACCCAACCATGATTTGATCGAAATTGATGTTTGAAGCATGCCGTCCTTGACAAACCAAAACAAACAGGAACAATTATGAAAATTACTGGAATAGAAGTTTTTCGAATTACGCTACCAATGCGAAGGTTTCATACTTGGGCTGGAAATTATTCTCAGGTTGGCAAAGGTTATGTTTTAGTCAAGATGAACGTGGAAGGAGGATATCAAGGTCTCGGTGAAGCTCAAGTACTGAGAGATTGGGGAAGCGAACATAATAAGCGAGGTGGCGAATCAACTGAAACTGCTACAGCTATAATCAGAGAACATCTAACTCCACTTTTGGTCGGAGAAGATGTCCGCCAGATAGAAAATAATGTTCTTAAAATGGACAAGTTTGTAAAGGGCAACCATTACGCAAAAGCTGCACTCGATGTTGCAATGCATGATGCTGTTGGCAAAATTTACGATATTCCTTGTTACCAACTCCTTGGGGGTTTAGTTCGTAGTAAAATCCCAGTTGCTCACAGCATTGGTTTAATGGAGGTTAAAGAAGCAGTCCGTGAAGCACAAGAGGTTGTCGATGAAGGACTTAGAGCACTAAAAGTTAAGATTGGCAACGACTTCCATCGCGATATAGACATAATTAAGCAAATTAGAAATGCAGTTGGTCCAGACATTAGTATCCGTGCTGATGCAAACCAAGGCTATCGATCTTGGAAAGAGGCACTACGGGTTACCAAAATACTTCAAGAGTTCGACATCATTGCCATGGAGCAGCCCTGCGAGGGACTTGAAAACATGGCCCGAGTTTGTAAAAACACTGAAGTTCCAATCATGGCTGACGAAAGTGCATGGGACCACTTTGACGTTTTAAGATTAGTCCAGTGGGAAGCAGCCGACTGGATTTCATGTTACTATACTAAAGCGGGAGGTTTTTTAAAGGCGAAGAAAGCCCTTGCAATAGCCGAAACTGCGGGAATGCGGGCAGACGTAAACGGTTCCGCTGAATTCGGTGTTGGTAACGCGGCCAATCTTCACCTAGCCGCATCTAGTGCGATTGTGGATGTACCAGGCACAATTCCTATCACACAAATCTCAGAAAATCCAGTGACCAAGGTGGCAGGACGCAAATATACTGATGACATTGTCACTGAATCCTTCAAATACGAGGACGGTCATCTTATTGTTTCAGACAAGCCAGGGCTCGGTGTTGAGCTTGATGAAAAGAAGATCGAAAAATACCGAACAGGTTGAAATATAGACAATCACTCAAAAGCAGAGACTTGGCAGATAACCAAACTTCCAATGTGGCTATTCTCGGTGCTGGTAACGGTGGACTTGCAGCTACAGTAGATCTTACAATTCGTGGATTTTCGGTGGGGCTTTGGAGTCGGAGGATTGAAACTCTGCGTCCGATACAAATGCGGGGAGGAATTGAATACTCAGGTGTGTTTGGGGAAGGCTTCATTGAACCAACACTTGTAACGAAAGATCTTGGCGAAGTACTGTTTGAAGCTGAGTTAGTTATAATAATGTTGCCCACAAGTGCACATTTTGAAATAGGGGAATCTCTTGCTCCCTTCCTAACTAAAGAACAAACAGTATTGTTGGCACCAGGACATACTCTTACCATCCTTCCGGCAGCCCTTCATGCGGGAGGAGTGATTTCACCAGAATTTTGTGAAGTTGGTACACTCCCCTATATTTGCCGAAAAGATGAATATGCCCATGTAAAAATTTCTAAATGTTCCGATTATCTTCCCTTTGCAGCTTTTCCTATAAATCGGACTGATGAGATGTTTTCATTGGTTCAAAAAGTTTTTCCTAAGATTCATGCATTGGCGTCTCCTTTGGGGACTGTTTTCACCTACATGAATGCAATTCACCATCCCCCGGCAACTATCTGTAATGCCGGTAGAATCGAGAATACTGATGGCGATTTTTTCCATTATTTTGAAGGAATTACTCCCTCGGTTGGACATCTGATAGATTATTTCGACACGGAAAGACGAGCAGTAGCGATGGCTTTAGGAGTAGAAACAAATACATTTGTCGACCATTTTCACAAGATGGGTTACACCACTGATGAGGCACGTGAAACAGGCCTTGCTTACGAGGCTTTTCATCAGAGTGTACCCGATCGCTTCATTAAAGCCCCCAAAAGTCTAGATCATCGATTTCTTGATGAAGACATTCCTTATGGTTTAGTTTTGCTTTCTGAACTAGGGAATTTAGCAGGGATTAAAACTCCTTCCATAGATGCAATGATTCATTTGGCAGAGGTTTGTACAGGGAAACCGTATAGTATTGAGGGTTTGACACTTGAACGACTAGGACTTAAAGATAAAAATGTTGACGACCTAAAACACATTCTTAATAATGGGTTCTAAGATCAACTATTTTAGAAAGATATAATAATGAATGTAAAAATCGGAATAAGCTTTGATGGTTTTAGTACATTTTCTGAAACACTTGAAATAGCAAAACAATCAGAAATTTTCGGAATGAAAAGTTTGTGGATGGCACAGCATATGGGCTACCGTGAGGCAATTGTTACTTCAACTTCGTTTCTAATGGCTACTAAAAAGATTAAAGTTGTCCCAACTGCTATCAGTCCATATCTATGGCATCCTACTCCTACAGCAATGAGTCTTGCAACAATGGCAGAAGCGACACCTGGTCGTGTCGGAGTAGCAATTGGAGTCGGTAATCCACTTTTTCTTCAGGAATCAGGTGCGAAACTTGTAAAGCCACTTCGAGTAGTCCGCGAATACATTGAGGTACTTCAAGCATTATGGTCTGGTGATCAAGTTTATCATGATGGGTTTTTATATAAGATTGAAGGTGCACGTATGGCATTTAAGCCTCAAAAACCAATTCAAATATATATAGCAGCAATCAAGGATGGAATGTTAAGTTTGTCAGGTCGTTTAAGTGATGGTGTTGTATTATCAGCAGGACTATCATCTGCTTTTGTACGTCGCTCGCTTGACATAGTTGATCAAAGTTTAACTAAGTATGATCGCGAACAGAAAAAGTTCACCCGTGCTGGCTTTTTATTTTTTGCTTCATCTAAGAATGGAAAAGAAGCTATAGATGTTTTACGCAGCAAGCTTGCTTTCACATTGAGGAACCGTTTTCTCGACGATAACATTAGTTTTTCAGGAATTCCGATAAATCAGGGAAAAATAATCGATGCTGTTGCTAGAAGGGATCTAGATGAAGCACAAAAGTTGGTGCCTGATGAGGCTGTAGAAGCATTTACTATTGGGGGTACACCAAGTCAATGTAGAGACCAGCTAAATAAATTTATTGAAGCTGGGCTCAATGAAGTGGTTTTAATGATGGTAGGTACGAAAAAACAGAAGGCTTTTTCTCTGTCAGTAGCACGTGAATTTATAGATTCTGGCATTTAATCCCACTCCAATAATTTTAATAATCAAAAAATCATTACATCGAAAGAAAACTAAACAGATACTCTAGGAAAACTTATTTTTGTTGAAAAATAATTTCTAGGTAATATATAAAACAGTAAAAGATTTATGAAAAATTATAATAAAAGAAATTTGTTTTTTGATGATTTACATAATCAAAAAGATCTTAAATGGTTAGGACAAAATACTAATCATTTTAAATCCCATGATTATGTAATCAGTGAGATGATTAAGTCTATAAAAAGTGAAGAGTTTCATTATTACGCTCCACCTCTTGGTCTGGAAGAATTAAGAAATCTTGTTTTAAAACGTTTGGGATTAGAAAATTTAGTTTCAATAATTACAGATGGGGCAGTCTCTGGTCTATATCACATCTGCAAAGAAATGTGCTCATTGGATGATCAACTTATTACTACTGACCCAACGTGGGCCTGGCCAATTCATTTTGCACAATCAACCGGTGCATTAGTTATCCAAATTCCTATTTATGGGAAAGAATATGGATATACACTTGATCCAAATAGATTAAAAGAACATATAAACAGAAATACAAAACTGCTTTATTTAGTTGATCCAAATAACCCTCTGGGTACTTGCTTTTCAAAAGAACAAATATTAAAAATAGTAGAAATAGCTGAAGATAATAAAATTACAATAATACATGATTGTACATATCGAGACTTTGCTGATGATCACCATTTAATAGCAAATTATTATCCTGAAAATACAATTACAATTTGGAGTTTCTCAAAATGGTTGGGTTTGGCAGGTATGCGTATTGGGACAATTGTAACATCAGAAAAAATAATGGAAAAAATTGGACAATATCCCCCAAATATATTAGGTTCAAATATTGTGGCCCAGCGTGGTGCTATTGCTGGTTTAAAAATTATGGATGAATGGTTCCCAAAAGTATTTAGATTACAGCGTGAAAATCAAAAGAATGTCTTTGAAATGATAAATAATACAAAGGGTTTTGAAATTCCAATATATCCTTCCAATGGTAATTTTATTATTATTGAGATTGAGGATGAAGAAATTACACCGGAAGCAATAAGTAGTTGTTATGCAGAGCATAAAATTTTGGTTCGCCAAGGTAGCTATCATACAAAGAAATTTGGGAATAAATTTGTGAAAGTGAGTCTTTCCGTTCCAAAAGAATGGGCTGATGAATTTATTAATTTGTTTCCATCAATTATCACTAAATCAAAGAATAAAACTCGAAATATACAACTG
>Ga0114997_10002902_pt1 | contig 13657 bp, 13 predicted proteins | sample ArcticOcean_MG_C_2_FD_87045 | JGI IMG/M metagenome (GOLD analysis project Ga0114997, IMG submission 87045) | Marine microbial communities from western Arctic Ocean - ArcticOcean_MG_CB4_136 | ecosystem: Environmental > Aquatic > Marine > Oceanic | place: Arctic Ocean: Canada Basin | collected... | reverse complement strand
TGGAAAAGGGTGACACCGGTGAGGGTGGGGATGATGGCGATGGTGGTGATAATGAGAAGCCGGAAAAAGAAGCCGGCCCAGAGAATTTGTTTGATAGCGAAGGTAAGCTGAACAAAAAAGTGTTGAGTCAGATTTATATTGCTGCACAGGGCGGGGATAAAAAAGCACAAATGCAACTTTATCATGCGGCTGGAGAGATCAAGAAACAAGGAGTTAACTTTAGTTATGCAGACGGCACAGAGATGGATCCGGCAGTTATAGCTAAAAAATATAATTTAGATATAGAGGGAGCCGGCGAGGACAAGGATTCTAAAGCCGCAAACATTTCTTCGATTGAAAATGAATTGGCTAGCCGGTTGGCTAAGATGCTCGGAGGAAATACCAAGAAGCAGTATAAACAACTTTTTAAGAAAAAGTATCCAATGGAGTGGAGATCGGGGAAGAAAGGAAAGATAACTAAGATGCCCACGACTGTCATCGATGCTATTATGCAAGACATCAAATCACAACTCGAGAGAAGTAAAATTAATTTATCCGAGTCGGAGAACATTAAGAACGATAAAGTATTAAGACTTTATGTTGAACAACGATATATGCACACTCTTGCACTTAGAGAATCAGAAAAAATGAAATTTAGTAAAGGTATTCTATATTTGAGTAATATTGTTAAAAGGCATTTTTCTGCGGCAGGGATCGATCCAAACAAATCAATAAAAGTTCGTTCATTTCTAATCAAAAAGTTAAAAAAATATATTGAGAAAGCTTTAGCTGATTCTGGACAAAAAGATAAAGTGAGACTTCATTGGAAGCTCCCAAAAAAGAAGAAAGACAGTGAAGCCGGAAATCGTAATTTAGAAAAAGGAGATATGGTAACATATGATTCAAAATTTCCCGGGGATGCTGTTAAAATTATTGATCCGGATTTATCTGATACGCGGATGAATGTTCAGCCGGCTGATTCAAAGACATGTAAAACTACTAGTAATAATAAATTTGGAGGTAGCAAAAAGAAGATAGCCGATGGGGATCCAGTTGATAAATGTTCTGTTGATTACAGTGGTGGCTTGAAGAAAGCAAAAAAACAAAAAATAAAAGAGTCTGATGATTACATAGAATTTTGGAGTGGGTGGATGCTCGAGGAAATAATGCATAATGTGTCAAATAAATAATAAATCCAATATGAATATTGAAGAATTAAGTCCTCTTATTGATGACTTGGCTTCCAATATTCAACGTACGATGAAAATCAAATCATTGCCGGTAGTAACTCTCCATGACGATCCTCAGAACTCAGAAGATTTATTAGGTAAGACAGCGTACTATGATCCCGGGAATAGGGTGATCACAGTCTATGTCACCAATCGTCACCCAAAAGATATTATGAGATCTATAGCTCATGAGATGATTCATCATTCTCAAAATGAGAATGGACAATTTGATGATATTGGAGCTGTCGGGGAAGGTTATGCTCAAGCTGACGATCATTTACGAAATATGGAGAAAGAAGCCTACTTAAAAGGCAACATGTGTTTTCGCGATTGGGAAGACGGATATAAAAAATCAATGATGGAATCAATCCATCGCAAAAATTCATTTAAAAGGAGAAATACTACAATGAAAATTCATGATTGGAAAAACAAAGAACTTAATCGTTTGTTAATGGAAAAATTTAATCTCGGTGAGGGAGAATATAATAGAAGCGAAGAAGAAGAGGAAGAAGGTGAAGAAAAGGAAAATCTTAATGAAGAAGGATCTGATTGCGTTCGAGATTATATAAGAATGGGCTATTCAAGAGAACAGGCTTATAAAGAATGTGAAGGCATGGAAGAAGGCAAAGCTAAGGGTAAAATGACACCTGCAGAGAAAACCAAGAGTGATTCGAATCGTCCAATGGGTGCGCTTAAAAAGGATTTAAAAGATTCTGGTATGAGCGATAAAGAAATTAATAAGCTATCAGATGATGAGATTGATAGAAAAGCTGCAGATGTACGTTTGGGAACACCACAACAGAAACGAAATGCTAAACGAATGAAGGCAGCCAAAGAGAAAAGCGACAAATTAAAGGCGGACAAGAAAGCCATAGCTAAGAAAACTAAAACCAATGAATCATTTCGACGTAAGGTTCGTAAGGTGCTTGAATCAATGATCGATTCTGGAACTGAAGCTGCTCTTAATGATCCTGCTGTTGAAGGATCGGCTGAGTTAGAAATGCTTAAACGCCAAGAAGCTGAAATGAGAAATAGCATGCAAGGTATTGGGCAAGATCCAAATCACCCGTTAGCACGGGCATATGAAGCAATCGTGCTAGCAATTAGAGAACTAGAAGGATAAATTATATGAAGAGGCTTTTAAAAGAGGGCCCTGTTGGGCACATGTGGCATCCGTTTGATCTAGATCAAGTTAAGACTGGAAAAGATTTGCTATCTATATTTCAGAATGAAGTTGTACAATATATTAGTAAGTTCACACCTTCAATCAAGATTGATGGGATTAATGGGCCGATACGCCTTATTGAAAACGAGGCGGGAGAAAAAGAGTTTGCAATCGATAGACTCTCAACTGCGCCTTTAGACATTCGCGGCGTAACTATTGATAGACTTAGAGAAAGATTCGAAAAAGCTATTCTCATGCTAGTACCGGGTGGCGTAGAAATTAAGTTACCTTTACATAAGCTTGTTGCCATGGGGATCGATATCCAAGACTTGGAAGTTGGAAAGAAGCTAGAAATCGTACATAGAAAAAAGAAAACGATTGCGATCGTAAAGGAATTGACGTCTGGACATGGATTTGTCAATGATGGATCCGTTGCTTTGAACGTCTTAAATGCTGCGCTTCACGCCGCACCGGGGGCGATGCAATCAATAATGGAAGATCTAGGAATGTGGGATAATCCTAATATATGTTTAAACAATGACATTGTTCATGAGTCTTCAAAAGATTCCGGAATGGTTAATGCAGTTTCTTATCAAGAAGATTTTATTGCTTTCCATGGACTAAATGAAATATTTGTTCCCGATGGAAAGAAAGCTAGAAAGACTAAAGAAATTCGAATGTCAACTGCGCAGAAAGTTGCACTTTCTGATTTGGTTTTGCTAGCAAACAAACATAATCCCGTAGAAGGCTTCAGGGTGCTTTCTCCCTTCGATACGGTAGCTACCAGTGGTGATATACCCATTGACTACTCAGAAGCCCTTAGCGTGGATGTAACGATCGAATTAGACAATGAAAATGCGGTATCCAAAAACATTGGAGCTTGGTTGTCAGATCCTAAGATCGTCAAACCGTCATATGACGAAAAGTACACTTTCAGTGATGGCAAAAAGCGATCTTATTTCAGTAAACAAAATTATGTTGCTTTGATTCCTGATGGCGGCGAGCAAAGATTTTCTATTAGAGATATGCTGAGTCAGGAAGCTCACCCTGAGATTACAGAAGATGATTATTATAAGTTTGCTTCTGCTGCTATCTTCTATCACGCGACTCGTGTTTTAGGAAGAGAAGTCTTAAAAACCCTTGTCAACAAATCTGCAGTGGGGAATGAAGCCTTGACTAGTCATGAAGGCGTAGTCATGCGTTCTCGAAATATATTTGGCATTGATAAACCAATAAAGATTACCGGTGATTTCATTCGTAGTGGAATGGGTGGTGGTATTGCGCAAAAAATGATTAAAGAAGAGACTGAATTGGACGATGCGGCGCCGCCTGAGATTGGTGATGAAGAATCTGAAAAAGTTGAAGTGAGTACTCAAGGCGCTAAAGTTGTGGCTATCATGCCCGGTTCTTTTAAGCCTCCGCATAATGGACATGTTAAAATGGCAGAAGCTTTAGCAAAAATGGCGGATGAAGTTTTAATTTTTATTTCGGCTCCAGGCGCAGGATCCAAGAGACTTATGCCATTTTCTGGCACTGAGGTATCTTATCAAAAATCATTGAGATTATGGGGATCAATACTCCGAAACTCAAGTCCTAATATTAGGATAGTTGATTCAGCAAACCCAAGCCCTTCACCGGTTACGGCTTTGCTTGATCTTTCACTTCCAAGAGAAGAGAGAAATTTTTACAATGATGTTGACTTCTTCAAAGAAGATTATGAAAAATTTATTTTAGGAGTATCCGAAAAAGAAGATTCGGAAGATTCTAGATTTTCTGCATATGCTAATATGCCAAATGTTGAGATTGTTAAAATACCGGTAATTAATCACGATAGCAGTTATGCCGAACACGTTGGGAGACTTTTGTCTGCATCCGGAGACGTTATCGAAGCTCTAGAACAAAAAATTCAAGTTGATGGCTTAGAATTAGCCAAAGGACTAGTCTCTAGTAGGGGCGCTAAGAAATTACCAGCAAACCCCTCGATTGAGGATTACATCTCTGTGCTTTCGAAAGCTAATCAGAATAAGGTTGCAAAATTTTTAAAATCTAGTCCCAGACATTTAGATAAAGAAGCTTTTAGCGCAACTGATTTAAGATTATTATTAGATCTCAAAGCAGTTTATAATTTGCCGGTGGAAGAACTATTGAAAGATTTTGTTGGTAATAATGTCGATGAATTTATTAATATAGTTTTTGGCCAAAGCACAGTTAAAGAGTCTAAGTTCGTTATAAAAAATATGATTCTTTCTACTCTTTTGGAACAGCTTGATGAAATGTCCGTCGCCGGCGGTTCAACAGGTAGTTCCGGAAATATTCAAGGAACGCCGGGAGGATCCAGTCCGTCGAAAATCACAAAAAAAGAAAAGGATGAAAAGGATGAAAAGGATGAAGAGCCCATAGAAGAAGTGGCGATTGATCCATTAGATATCTCGCAACACGCCGGGATGAAGAAGCTTACTCCGATCGGCACGGCTGACAGCAGAAGCAAATCAAGCGGTATCGATGACACCAAGTATAAGAAAGATCTAAAAAATAAGTTGAAATTCAACAATGTTGATCGCGCCCCCTATTATAAAGAAGGTGATATCATCACCGATTTGGTAGAGAAAGTCCTTCGTAATATAATACGAATGAACTAATTACTTTATTCAAAGTTTGGAGAAACTATTCATGAAAAGACAAGAATTATATGAAAATATTGACAAGCAGATATTGTCTGAAAGGTATTATCGATACAAAGTCAAAGAAAGTTTAAGTTTAATTAAAGAAAAATTGATCAAACATAAAAAAACCACTTTAATAGCAGAAAAGTTATATCGAAATAAGATTCGACTTGATCTTAAAATGATTATAGAAAAGAAAGAGACAGTTAAATACTCGAGTACTGGTTTAAACACGCTTGATGATCTTTTTATGAACTCAAATCTTTTGTCCTCATTAGAAACCGGTTTCAATAGCCTTACCACTTCTGAGGAACAGAGAAAAGATTATAGAAATCATATTACTCAAGCTATTATTAATATATTTAGCCAGTTAGATGTTACATCTGACAAGTCAGGGGCGGTGGCACTATCTGAGTCGATTCAAAGATTGTTTGAAGAGGAAGATCCGGATTTAACAATTAATGTGATGGATGACGATGATTTGCCTGAAGATAAAGTTGTTGGGCCCGAAAGAAGAGAAAGAGACGAAGCTGAAGAAGAGGAGTCGGATCCGGAAGACGACAATGCTGGAGCTATAGATCCGGAAAAAGATGTTACCGGCAGAAATAAAGCCGCAAGTGTCATTTCGAAGATCGAAAAATCGATTAGTGATTATTATATAACGTTAGGCAACCCTGCAGACAGAAGAGACTATCAGGTTTATATGTTAGCTAATATGGAAATGTATTTTAAAACGTGGGAAGACTCGCTCCGGAATGATGTGACACCAGAAAACCAACCAGAAGTTGATCAAGCAATATCAGATGCTGAATCCAAGTTAACAGACACCGGTGAAACAGAAGAAACAGAGACAGAAGACACCGGAGAAGAACTTGATTTAGAATTCTAAATTACTAGTATATATGAAACGTATAAATTATAAAAATTATTCAAAAATAAATGAATTAAAAAAAATGAATAAAATAGATGATCAATTCGTATTCTATATAGAGACATTAACTTTAGAAGATATTATTACAATTAAATTAGAAACTACAATGAGAAACATTAATTTTAAATTTTTTAATTTTCCTTTATGGAAATCAATGCACCGAATCATATCTGAGGCACTAATTAATTCGGTTTTTAATTTAGCTAAAAATAACACAGAAGCTAGCAGGATTTTAGGCTTAGATGCCAAACAATATAGAAATTACTTGTCAGACTTTGGTTATGAAATAAAAACATGGGAGAAATAATGATTAAAGAAATATTAATAATTGTGCTTTGTGCATGCACTACCGACGTCGCAATTATGAAGACACATACACCAGAAGATACAGCGGAAATTGTGATTGTTGATACCCAAGAAGATACCATACAGGAGCCTTCAGACATACCGGTAACTTTAGATGGAAATGTAGGTTATGTTAATTATTATTTAAGGCAAGTGGCATGCCCAGTCTGCGTAGGAGAATCTCAAGAAATTACAGTTGAATTTAAAGCAAAATTTTTTGAGAATACAACAGCTTCTCATATTGATTGGATCCCCCCTGTAGGGACATGTACAGATCAATTATTGATGACAGTACCATCAGTTAATCCTATTGACATGGGACAATCAGTCAACATTAAAGGCATGCCAAGTCAGTTTACTGCCACTTATCAAGGAGCTGAATATTATACCACTGTTTATGAATCAATGTATGATAGAGATACTCTCCATACAGCGGAATTTCCTTCCGGAGAAGATTCATTTCAGTTTATGTCAATTAAAGGATTTGATTCAATAGAGCCGTTCGAAATGCTTTACGTTGATCCTTCCTACGCTTTCGCAGCCCCCGTCTATAAGACTGGGATGACGTTTTCATGGACTCCGTACGGATCCGATTCGAATTTTATGATTACGTTAGCGATATATACACAAGACGGCTCTCAGTTGCTTGGATATGTTGCTTGCACCGCACCAGATCAAGGCTTTATGACTATTCCCGGCCAACATTTGCAACAATATCCTACTTGGAGTTTAGCTGCAATTCACATGGCAAGACACCGTGTTGAATACGTACCATATGATCTTCACGGTGGATATATTGAATCTCATATGGAATGGGAAGTTATCGGAACAGGACATATTGAATAGGAGAAAAAAATGGCAGATAAAAAAGGAAGATATCAAATACACGAATCATCTAAACATTATGGAAAATTTGTAGTTATTGATACTCAGACAAAAAAAGAACATCCATTTTATAATTTAACATCGGCTCGAGCATTCGTTAAAGATCGAGAAAAAACAAGAAAGAATGAATAAATTTATATATTAAAACGTATAATTTATACTATTTAAGAAATTATGATTAATAAAAATTACACATTACATAAAAAAATTCTAAGAGCTAGTGTTGGAATAACTGGACTTTTAATATTTTCATCTATTATGATTAGCAACCTTGTAGTGTACAGGTGCATGCAAAAAGCCGGTATAAGATAACAGGTATGAACAAAAAAGATTCTAGATTATGGCTTAAATTAGATAGAGTGAGAAAAGAATTGTATCACGTCCAATACAATTATATTGGGACAGAAGATCACAAGATTATAACCGATATGATTAGCTATATAAAGACTTTAATTAAAAATATAGAAAATAGTGAATAATATTTTAATTAAAACGTTTAATAATTAAGAAGAGATAAACCCCCCGGAGTTTTTGAACAGTTTCTCTTTTAAAAAACTGTTCTTTTTTTCTTTTTTGGTTTTTATATGCAGCGTTTGTTTTTGTTTGATATGGACGGTACCCTGACTCCTCCGCGTGGTAAAATGGAGAATCATATAGAAAATATGATTGCAAACCTTCAAAGAGACGGACATGAAGTTGGCGTCATAACCGGTTCGGGTATGAACTATATTACACAGCAGTGTTCGATTATAACGGATCTTAGCCAAGTCCAACCATTAAAGATTCATTTTTTACCGTGCAACGGCACTAAGTATTTCTACGGCGACAATGAGATATATATTTCAAATATGAGGGAAAACTTCTCCAAAGATAAATGGAATAGCCTCATGAAATATATAATAAGATGCCAATTGGAAATATCAGAAAGGTATGATGTACCTTTATCCGGGCATTTTATAGATTACAGAGGATCCATGATAAACTGGTGCCCGATCGGCAGAAACGCTACTCTATCAGATCGTGAGGTGTTCGAATCTAAGAATCACGCGATAAGTCATGATTCTATAAGACTTCAATATATAAGAAAATTGAAGGATTTCCTTTTATTCAAATGCTTGCCTATAACAATAAAACTAGGAGGTGATACCTCTTTTGATATTTATCCTACTGGCTGGGATAAATCGTTTCCGATCGAGAAAGGAATATTTGATGATTATATTATTCATTTTATTGGGGATCGATGTTACGAAAATGGAAATGATTGGGAGATCTTCAATCATTCTTTAGTTGACGGACACTCAACAGACTCCCCAGAGCAAACAATTCGTATAGTGAATAAAATTTTATCTGCGATCGTATAATTACTGTATGCACTCATAGCTCAATGGATAGAGCATCAGCCTTCTAAGCTGAGGGTTTCAGGTTCAAATCCTGATGGGTGTACCATAAGGAGATTAAAATGGACGATAGATATAACTTATTAGATAAATTTTTAAAAAACGGTATGGATATATCTAGATTTAAATTTCGGTGTGATGATGACAAAGCACAATTATTTGATATGTATAAAGAATACTTTATGGGACTGAACGCCGGCAGGTTAGACTTTGATACTTCATCTGACGTTGATAATAATTTGATAATCTTATTAAATGATGCAGAGTTCTGTACTTTCGAAATCACTAGTGATTATCAAACTATTATGTGCCACACTCTACATGAGTTAGAGAACCCGGATTTAATGTTTGTGTTAACAACATTTTTCCTGACACTTAAAGAGCTTAATTCTATGATTGAGCAGTTAGCTGATATATTTAATGTGAAGTTTGGATCCCACCCATCAAAATCACAATCAAATGTTGATAATGGTAGTGGAAAGTATAAAGCACTGCCAGATAATGTATTAAAATCAATGAATAGAATAAAATCAATCCAAAAAACAATTCTTTCGGATAGCAAAAAATATGACACAGGAACAGATGACAAGGAGAAAAAATGAGTAAACTATGCCCCCCATCAATATGGAGTAATAAATGCATTATGGTATCTGGGGGATTTGATCCTATTCACGCAGGACATGTCCAGATGATTAAAGAAGCTTCTATATATGGAGATGTAATTATTGTTGCAAATTCAGATGATTGGCTTATGAGAAAGAAAGGATATGTTTTCATGTCTTTCGAAGAGCGCCGGCTAATACTTAAAGAAATAAAAGGAGTAGCTATAGTTGCCGCAGTTGATGATTCAGATGGCACGGTATGCGACGCCCTTCAAAAAATCCGCCCAGACTATTTCGCAAATGGCGGCGATAGAGGAAAATCTAATACTCCGGAACAAGATATATGTGAAGAGTTGGGTATTGAGATGCTTTGGGGCATCGGTGGAGACTATAAACTTAATTCATCTTCTGATTTAGCGAAAAACTTGATAAAAAATTACCCAAAATAGTGCTTTTTGCCCTGCTAGCAGGTACTTATAGTGTAGAACGCTGTTTTACCCCCTCCCTATATTTTAAAAAGAGAACTTCGGTTCTCTTTTTTTTTGACATCAGTTGACTATTTATATAAAACTATGAGGATATCTACATGAATAATAGAAAATGGCTTAAATTTTTAGCTAATGATGAGGGAGAAACAGAGAAGTTCAACCCTAAGCTTTCATTATTAACAGAAAATGTCTTTGATGATCTAGATCTAACCCATTTATCCGAGGGGCAACTTCGCCTTTTAATGGAAGGGCGGAAAGACAATGTTCTTAAAAAATATGGCGAATTAATCGATGGCGAAGCCATGGAAACCATCATAAATTTTGATGAGCAATACAATTATAAGCATTTAAATTGGATGGCAAAACAATTAATCAAGGATAGTACCGTCGATTATATGGACGATCAGAATGAACATGTCGACACATTGGTATCTGTAATATCAGATTTTGTCAGGTATAAGCAAGGATTGAAAAAGAAAGCAATTGAACAATATGAAAGTGCCGAAGATATCTTGAATGCAATTAAAGCAGAAATAATTGAGCCTCGTATTGAGAAAGCCAGAAAGAAAAGAGAAAGTAATCCGGTAGCAAGACGACTTTTCAATGCCGGAGAAGGATCGAACATATATGAAGATGAAAGATATTTTGTTGTTCGTCCGGACTCCACAGAAGCTTCTTGTTATTTCGGATCTAAAACAAAATGGTGTATCTCTCAAGCTGGAAATTCATATTTTTCACAATATACTAATGGCGAAGGCAAGATTTTTTACTTTATAAAAGATGATACCAAAAAGAATGATGACAAGGGTTACAAGATGGCAATAGAAATCAGCCAGACATCGAATGAGATTTATTTCAATACAATTTGGGATCGGTTTGATGATCCAACAGAGGTTGGTTCAAACGAAGCATACGATTTGGCCAACGCGCTTAATCATGAATTCGGCATGCCAGAAGAAACGGCAGAAGTAATAGCAGACGAAATACACCAACATGCACATGACAACCCTCCAGAGTCGCCCGTGGCAGAATTCGCTGATCGAGTTGATAAGGGGGAGTGGGATGGTGGCTTTGTCACAATTAGTGCCCATTATGAGGACTATGATGAATATCCTTATGTAATGATCACCGCAGAGGTTCAAATAATCTATAAAATCAAGAATGAGAAGCTTATTGAGATGTTAGGCAATGACGAGATTGACATTTCCGAAGCAGAAGAAAAACTTGTAGAAGCCTTCGAAGGAGAGGGCACCATGTACGAAGCTATAGACGATGCCGTAGATATCGGAGCTTCGAAATGGTGGTGGCCAAACGGAGACAACCGCGACGATCCAATTGCAATCGACATAGACAAAGAAGGGAGTGATGGCGACTGGCGTATCAAAATATCAATAAGCCCATTTGAAGATACAGATACTGGCGGATCATATTCTGCCGGGAATCTAGGTGAAGCAGAATCCTTTTGCGATTATATGAAAGAAGAATGGGGCGAAAGAAACGAAATGGAGATCATGGAAGTTCTAGAAAATAATCTTATTCGATACATCCCGGAAATTGGAATGGCTCAAGCGGAGAAATGGAGAGAAGCAAGAAGTCAATTTACGAATGGGACGCACGAACTGATCGGTGGACATATGTGGTATGACGTTGATGACGATGAAGATGATGGCTCAGACTTAAATCTTCACATGAAATTTGTACATGAGTTAAATCCGGATTTTGTTAAATGGGTTTTTAAAGCGAAAGAAATAACAAATACCCAAGGTAACAAGGTACAGATTGCCGATGTAAATATTGGATCTGCAGCTAAATCCCTATCAAATGTTATTACACGAACAGGAGTGGGCCCCATAGGATTTTTGCAAAGATCTATTTACAATGTTTATCAGAAAGCAAAAGAATTTTCTTCTAGACAACTTAAGCTAGATTTCGGAACATCCTTTGACTTAGACGACGAACTGGAACTTCCGACAGTCCCGGAAGATCTAAGTGTTAATATTTCATTTAGTCAGGATACCTTGCAACGATTTCAGAAATCAGAGAACATCCTCCCAAGCCCAGCTTATGTTGAAATGATGATTTCTATTTATATACCTTTCCACAAATCGGAGTCGGAATTAAAAGCATTAATTAATATGTTCTTATATGTTAGAGATAAATATGATCAGATCAACACCTATATGCTTAAATATCTCAAAGATTACGTCGATGTTACAGCCTATTTTGATGAGAAAGGCATGGTGCATCAATTTCCAGTCCCTCCCGGACATGAGGATGCCATGGCAGCACGGACTAAGAAAGTCATCAATGTTGTTAACGAGAATCTATATCTAAACATCGTAGACTCTCAAATGCTTATAGAAAGCATAGACGAGGAATTAAGAGAATACAGAAGACAATTGAAAGAAAAGGCTTATTCTTGATTTTTTAATGCGATTTTTGCTGCCTCTATAGCTTTTATTATTTGATCATGAGTCGAGCTAAAACATATCATATACCAATCAGAATGTACAAAAGGCTTATTCTTGATTTTTTAATGCGATTTTTGCCGCCTCTATAGCTTTTATTATTTGATCATGAGTCGGGCTAAAACATATCATATGCCAATCAGAATGTACGGCAGACACGATGCCAATCACCTCGCCATTGTTATTAAATATGGGAGAGCCGCTCATCCCGGGAACAGTGGGCATGCTGAAGTTATAAAAACCCAACGATGGATCATTCTTCATGGATCGCTCGGCGCCCCCGGCATAATGCCCGGAAACTAACGGTTTTGAAGATTCCGGAAAAAAACCAACTGGCGCCCCAATACTCCATATTTTATCGCCATAACGCGGAGCCCCCTTAGCAATTCTAACTTTTTCCCCATCCACGCGTGGAATTTTGAATACACAAACATCTGTGACTGGATCATTGTATAATATTTGCTGTGATAAAATCAATTGTTGGTTTTTTATAATCCCCATTTCATGGGTATTTCTAATTTCTGTAATTTCAAAATTGATAATGCTGCTTTGTCTTACGTTTTTTGTAGATTCGCAAAGGTGCGCGGCAGTCATGACAATTGTATTATCTTTATTATGATCGATTATAAATCCGGTACCGGAAGCACTCGCCTCACTTATTGTAATACAATTATCCATCACGCATGCCGATTCAAGCTGCCTAGCTATCAATAAGCTAACAGAATCAGCCCAAGTAAGCTTATTTTTTCGATAATTGTCCTTAATACCTATTGACAATGGGATAGCACACCCCAATGAAACAATATAAAATAGAAATAAAATATTTATAATCATCCTTCGCATCTCTAAATAACTATCGTGTTGATCTATTTATTATACCAAGCAGCTATAAATAACTTATAGCCACACAGGAGTCAGCATGGCAAAGAAAACATATGTTATTGATACTAGTGTCTTTTTGAGCGATTTCAGTTGTATCCATCGGTTTGAAAATAATGATATTGTAATTCCCTTAAAAGTGTTAGAGGAAATTGACAATCACAAGAAAAGACAAGATGCCGTTGGTTCTAACGCTAGACAACTGATACGTATATTAGACGGATTAAGAGAAAAAGGATCGCTTAGCACAGGCATCCGTTTGGGCAAAGGCATGGGGTTACTTACAATAATGTCTCATGAAGGAATTACTACCTCACTGCCCCCGGACTTGACAAGCGGGATCCCAGATCACATGATCATCGAAACCGCGCTGACAGTGCAAGAAAACAGTCCCAAGAACCGAAAGGTAATATTGGTTTCTCGCGACATTAACATGAGAGTCATCGCAGAAGCAGTTGGGATGAAAGCTCAAGATTATCTTGTATCTCAAGTCGTAGAGACTACTGATCAACTCTATTCTGGATTGGCAACATTAGTGGTTGACGATGAACTGGTAGATCAGTTTTATGAAGGCGAAGACGTATATATAACTCATGAATTGGTATCTTCCCAAAAAGCAAAACTTT
>Ga0114997_10002900_pt1 | contig 13660 bp, 12 predicted proteins | sample ArcticOcean_MG_C_2_FD_87045 | JGI IMG/M metagenome (GOLD analysis project Ga0114997, IMG submission 87045) | Marine microbial communities from western Arctic Ocean - ArcticOcean_MG_CB4_136 | ecosystem: Environmental > Aquatic > Marine > Oceanic | place: Arctic Ocean: Canada Basin | collected... | reverse complement strand
CTTGAAATCAGAAAATGAGAAAATTTTTAAAACATTTATATCTTCTTTTATTGCGTTTTATCTTACAATGATTACGATAAATTTTAAATCAGTTCATATAGATCTGTTTCCAACTAATATGTTAATCTATTTTTTCCTAGGTGTTCTTCTAAAATTAAATCAAATTAATGATAAACAACGTTCTTAAATATAAAAAACTTTATGATTAAATATAAAATTATAAAAATATTTGGAATTAACTTTATAGATGAAAAATATAAGACTATAAAATATTTGCTTAATAAAGGAGGTTTATTAGTTTTGCCTTCTGGTCCAGGATTATCAAATATTAATAGAAATATTAAATATCACAAAGCATTGAAAAATGCTGATATTGCATTATTTGATAGTGCCTACTTATGCTTATTATTAAGAATTAAGGGTATAAAAGTTAACAAGTTTTCAGGATTTAAGTTTTTTAAAGAACTATTGGTTAGTTTAAAAAGTGAAAGTAAAAAAAAAATATTTTTAATTGATCCTAGCAATGAGGAATCAAAAATTAACAAAAAGTTCCTTAAATCAAAAAAAATTTCAAAAATTTTTCAATATGTGGCTCCTTTATACAAAAAAAATAAAATACAAGACTTAAAGCTTTTAAATAAAATTAAAAGAATTAAACCAAAATATATAATTATTAATTTAGGTGGAGAGGTACAGGAAGTTTTGGGTTACTATTTAAAAAGGAATCTTACTTATAAACCATCAATAATTTGTTCTGGTGCTGCGATATCATATTTTACTAAAAAACAAGCCCCAATTAATAATTTTTTAGATAAAATTTATTTAGGTTGGTTGGTTCGATGTTTATTTAATCCACTAAAATTTATACCTAGATATTTATTGGCATTAAATCTCTGTTTAATTTTTATTAACGATAAAAATAACATTAACTAAGATTAATGTTTTACTATAATATAACTTAAATATTATGTTTCCCTTGACAATTAAATTACCTATGTATTTAAAACCAATTTATGAAACTGACTTGGTTAGAATTGGACAAAAAAAAGATGGCGGTTATTTAATACCTGAAAAATGTCTTTCAACCACAAAGATTTTATATTCTTTTGGTTTAGAGGCTGACTGGTCTTTTGAAGAAGATTTTTACAATCAAACCGGATCAAAAATTTATTGTTATGATCATACAGTTAATTGGACTTTTTTTTTTAAATTATTCATAAATAATCCAAAAACAATATTTAAATTTTTTGAGTATAAAAAATTTTTTGACAAAAAGAATAAATTTCATATAAGAAAAATGATTTGTCCAACTGAAAGTTACATGCCATCATTAGGTGAAAACTCACTAGCTGATTTGAATTCCATCATAAAAGTTAATACAAAGAATGAAATTTTTTTAAAGATAGATATTGAAGGACATGAATATAGAATTTTAGATCAAATAAAAAAATATTCATCTTCTATTAATGGTTTAGTTATTGAATTTCATGATTGTGATTTGCATAACGAAAAAATAAAACATTTTATAAATAATTTTGAATTACAATTAGTACATATTCATGTAAATAACTATGGTTTAATAAATCCTAATAACTTTCCAGGAGTTCTTGAACTTATTTTTTCTTCTACACATTTTAATAAAAAGATAATTCAAAATAATAAAAAATATCCAATTGAAATGGATCTACCTAACAATCCTCTTTTTAAAGACCTTCCAATAGATTTTATTTAAAAGCATAACTCTTGTTGTTTATTTAACGCAATTTAATTAGAATTAATAAATTTTAATCATACAAATTATTGAATGAAGTTTTTAACTATTTTATAGTCTATACATTAGATATATGAAAATACTTATAACAGGAGGAGCTGGTTATATAGGCAGTCATGTAACTGAACAATTAATTAAAATAAAAAAAGATGTTGTTGTTTTAGACAATTTAAAAACTGGTTATAGATCTTTAATAAATAAAAAAACAAGATTTATTAAGGGAGATGTCGCTAATATTAAATTACTAAAAAAAATAATTGAAGATAATAATATTTCAACAATTTTTCATTTTGCAGGCCTTATAGATGTTGTTGAGTCTGAAAAGCATAAAAGTAAATATTATAAGAATAATGTAAAAGGTACATTAAGCTTAATTAAAGCTATCAAAAATTCCTCAGTAAAAAATTTAATTTTTTCTTCTACAGCAGGTGTTTATGGAAATATAAAAAAAGCAGCAAAAGAAACAATGCCAACTAAACCAATTAACTATTATGCATTAACAAAGTTAAAATGTGAACTTATGATTAAAAAATATTCAAAAATATATAATTTTAATTATGTTATTTTGAGATATTTTAATGTTTGTGGAGCTAGTCCATCAGGTAGAATTGGTATATTAAATAAAAAAAATAAAAGTCTATTTAATATACTGGCAAACGAATCAATAAAAAAAAAACCTATTATTAATATTTATGGAAATAAACACAAAACTAAAGATGGAACTTGTTTAAGAGATTTTATTCATGTCAGTGATTTAGCGTCAATTCATTTAAAAGTATTAGAAATATTAAATAAAAAAAATAAATCATTTTTGATTAATTGTGGTTATGGAAAAGCATATTCTATTTTAGAAATTGCCAATTTATTTAGAAAAAAAATTAATAAATTCACAAAAATTAATTTTAAAGGTCCACGGAAAGGTGAAATTCCAATTAGCTTTTCTAATATAAATAAAATGAAAAAAATATTAAGGTGGAAACCCAAATATAACAATATCATTAAAATTCTTAAAAGCTCAATAGCTTGGGAAAAAAAATTAAATTAAAAATTTTTTAGCAGATTTTTTTTAATAGTACTCTTCTGTAGTCAAGTGCACAGATCTTTTTTTTATTATTTAATGCCTAGTAAGGCTATGTGTTGTGCCGTTCTATAAAGGTTAATATCAGCGTCTAGTGTATTTATAATGTGCACACTCTTGCAAGAAGACTTAATTTGATGATAGTTATTAAAAACAGAATAAGAATAAGCCAAACCATCACCTTCAGAAATAGTATAGCCTTTTCCTTTAGTTTTAATAAAATCCACTAATTTCCATAAGCGCAAAGCATGTAAAATTTGTTTTATAGATCTTTTAATCATAGATCCCTGACCAAGATTATTAGAATCAGATATAAATATTCCTTTTTTTGAAACTCTTAACATTTCGTCAACAACTAATTTGTTATTTTTTATATGATGAAGAATTCCAAACTCACAAACTAAGTCAAATTCAGAATTTCTAAAATTTAATTTAGTAGCATCGCCCTCAATTAATTCTTCTTTGGATACTCCTTGTGAGTAAGCTATTTCTCTTAACTCTTTAACGGGTTCAATTCCAATTATCTTTTTTTTTGGGAAAAATTTTTTTAGATATTTAATACTTCTACCTGTGCCCGCTCCTAAATCTAAAATAGACTCAATTTTAAGATAGTTGATTAAACCTACCAGGCAAGCTAATGCAAAAAAATGTTCATCCATTTCATTTGCATTATGGTTTTTTTCATATTGATCAGCAGTTTTTTTATAATAGTTTCTTTGTATAGAGATTTCGTCAATACTTTTATCTTTCATATATTTAATAATGAGAAAATTTTTTTAATATAATTTTACTATTTATTCCAAATAAAAAATCACCTTTTATTTCCTTTGTATATAAATCTTTTGGAACATATTCTTCAGGCACACAAACACTGTTAAAATGCCAAAATTTACTATCACTCTCGGTTATTTCTTTTAAACACACGTTGTAAGGTTTATTTGGATTACTTGCGAGAGTAAACACTTTGTAATTAATTTCCCTCATTAATGCCAATAATTCTAAGGATTTACTTGAATCATTTTCAATCATAATTGAAGGTCTATCTCTCTTTATTACTTTAATGCCACCTTTTAGAATATCGATATCAATCCCATCAACATCAATTTTGATAGCTGAAATTTTTTCAGAGACATGATTATTTAATATAATTTCATCAATTGTTTTTATTTCTATTTCTTTTTGGTAAACGTTTTTTGCTGTTTGAAATCTACTATTGTGTAGTTTTGGGTTGGTAACCTCTGTTAAATTTTCTTGAATAAATGCGTAACCGTCAGCATATTGTTGTGAAATTACATTTTTATTTATATTACCCAAAAAACAATTGTAATAAATAAAATTGTTATATTCTTTTTTTAATAATTCTAGTGGCTCTTTACATTTTATAGAAGGTTCAAAACCTATAATTTTTTTAAAATGATTATTAAACAAACAACTAAAGTAACCTGTATGACAGCCAACATCCAAAAAAACATTTTTTTGACGGTTTTTCAAAGTATGGGCAAAAAAATACTCTATACCCCATTCTAGAAGTCCGTTACTATAAAAAACAGATGATGCTGCATGATCCCAATGAAAACAATTGTAATTTGTGTTGTAGACAGTTTTTAATTTTATAATTTTTTTATTAAGTATTTTTTTTAAAATATTCAGATAAATAAATCTAAAAAATATATTAATATAACCTCTTTGTTTTAAATAAATTGAATATGAAAATTTTTTTGGAATATCTTCTTCATTTATTGAATAATTATGTTCACTCATTATTTTAATACAAATTAATAATTTTAAGTTTATAATATATAGTTTATTTTAAAATATATATGAAATACTTATATCAAATGTTTTAATAATTGGTAATTTAAATAAATCCTATTTTTGTACTTCTATCCATTTAGCTTTACCTGCAATTGTTTTTGGTATATCATCCACTTTTGTAAAACTAAAAGTATTTTTATCAACACTATTAAACTCTTTACAAATTTCATTAAAAAAACTCTCTGAAATGTCAGAATTATTTAATGACACATATTTTATTTCTATAGCCAAATTTTTCTTCTGAATAACTTTGAAATTTATGATACCTTTTATTGACTTTAAAATATGAGTAAAAAATTCACTATGAATCTCTAAAATATTATTTCCGACTTTTATTTTTATAAAGTCATTTTTTCTACCTAAAATTTTTTTAATTTTTAAAATAGAGTGGCTATCATTTGACTCTATTAAATCATCTGTTTTATAATTTATTAGTGGAAAAGTTCTATCATTTATAGTCGTAATATTTAAAACATTTTCATCATCTTTAACCCCAATAAATGTATCCCAAAATAGCTCCATATTATCTGAACTTTCCTTTGAGTAGGCTATTACACCTGTTTCGGCCATACCATATTCTATTACACAGGGAACATTAAATATTTTTTCAATCAAATTTACATCATGGTTTGTGACTGTTTCAGATGTAACTACTACGCCTTTGAGATTTGAGTTATTTTTAATATCTAAATTATTTTCATCAATGTACTTTGCAATTTTATAAATACTACTAGTATAACCCATAATCATAACTGGATTAGATTTTTTTAATATTTGACAGTATTTTTCTATTGAATTTAAAGACATATCATATGCACTTAGTCTTTTTGTGTTAATAATCCAATCATAAAGCAATCTTTTATATTGATTAATTTTCCCTTTTATTCCATCTCCAAAGAGATGTGAATGCCCCCATATAAAAATTATCCTATCTAACGGCTGTATGCCCCACCAGCCTCTTGCTAAATATTGGTTGGCGTAACTATTTAACGATTCCTTATTAGATATAGCGAATCTAGTAGGTTTGCCTGTGCTTCCACCAGTAGAAATTACGTTGTAATTTTTTAAAGATAAAAATATTAAATCTTCATTTTTTTGTATGTGCTTTTTTTCTAGTACAGGAAAATATTTTAACTCATCCAAACTTTTTATAAAATTTGGTAAATCATATTTTTTTTTCCAATCCTGATAAAAAGGTATCTCAACAATCGCCTTATGCCAAATTTTATTAAAATGATCAATTTGGTACTGGTGTATCTCATCAATAGATCTCGAAATTAAATATAATTTTTTTTTATGTTCTAAGATTTTTAATCTCTTTTTGAAAAAAGAATTTCTTAATATATGGTTGATCATAATTTTAATTCATGAAGATAAATTAAAGTTTCTAGATTTGTCATTACAAAACAACCTTAAATTTTTTTAGCCATATTTCAAATGTAATAATTGAAAATATTAGTTCTAGTTCTGAACTTGTTGACTTATCAATATTTTTCCAAATTGATATAATATTTTTAAAATCGTATAACTCATTTAATTTAATCTGTGGAATAATTTCATCTTCAATGGATTTTCTAAATTCACTACTTTTTAAAATTTTTTTTAATGGAAAAGAAAATCCACTTTTAGCTCGGTAAGAGAATGATTTACCAAAATATTTTGTCGATATTTTTTTCAAATATTTTTTTGTATTTTTGTTAATATTTGGATAAACTGAATAATTAAAATTTGAATTTACTAAGTAAGAGAGAGAATATTCAACTAAATTGTTATCTAAAAAAGGGACTCTATTTTCTATTGAGTGAGCCATAGTCATTTTATCTGCCCTAATAAGTAAATCATGCATATAAGTTTTCATTTCATAAATGAGACTTTTATGCTTATTTGGCAAATTAATTAACCTGATCATATTTCTTCTAGAGTCCAAGCCATTTAATAAACTCATTTTAGGTAACAGATTAGAAATATCCTTATATGAGTGAACAGATGATGATAAAATAATAATATCATTTAAATCTAAACTAAATATTTTGTTGAACTCGAATATTTTAAATCTTTTACTAAAAATATTTGAAAGGATTATACTTTTTTTCAGTATTTTATTAAGTAAATGAAAAAAATTGATCCTAGTAAATCTTGGATAGCCACCATGAGTTTCATCTGCTCCTTCACCAGTTAAAAGTACCTTAACTTTGGGTTTGGCTAATTTAGCTAAATTAAAAACACCAGTAGAATTAATTTGACTAAGTGGTGCTTCAAAAAACCAAATACAGCTAGATAAATCGTTATAAAAATTTTTATAATTAAATTCTAGAGAATAATTTTTTACCTCAAGATCATCAGTAACTTGTTTTATATAAGTTTCTTCAGAAAGATTTTTTTCTTTAAATAGGAACGAAAATGTATCAAGTTTTTTTGTATAATTATTTGCAAACAATGTTACTAGTGATGAATCTATACCACCAGATAGCTGGCATCCAAGTTTAACATCAGACATTAATTGACTTTTAACAGATAGTTTAAGTTTTTCTTCTAATATCTCTAGTTTGTTAGCTCTATTATCAATTTTTTGATTAAAATTTTGGAAATCGAAATAAATTTTTTTTTTTATTTGATTATTCTCAAATACTATAAATTCACCAGGTAGCAATAAATTTACTTCACTAACAAGGGTATTGGGTGGGGCTAGATATTTAAAAATAAAATATTCTGATAGGTGCTCTTTATTTAATTTAAACTTGAAGTTTTTAATAGCTAAGAATGACTTTATCTCAGATGAAAACGAAAAAAAAATTTCATTAAATATGTAATAAAGAGGTTTAATTCCAAATCTATCTCTTGCTAAAAAAATTTGATTTTTTCTTAGATCTAAAATGCAAATTGCAAACATTCCATTAAGCTTTTTTAAAGTATATTCCAATCCATATTTTTCATATAAGACTAAAATAATTTCAGTATCAGTCTTACTTCTAAAGTTATAATTTGAATCAATTAATTCATTTTTTAACTGAAAAGCATTATATATTTCACCATTAAACGTAATATAAATTGTCTTATCTTTATTGGCCATGGGCTGATGCCCATTTTTTGTGACATCAATAACGCTTAATCTATTAAAGCCTATTCCACCGTTTAATTTGGAAATATCAACTTGTGTATTAAAATTTTTTAAATCATTTTGACTATATGATGCAGAGACTTTTTCATTTGAAGAGAATAGAGTTAAACCACTATCATCAGGTCCTCGATGCTCCTGTAGTTGCATCATTTTTTTAATCATAAATGGATCTATTGGATCCAAATTTTTATTAATATATCCTACAAATCCACACATTAATTATAATTAAATTTCATTACTTATACATAAGCTAATTATTATTATATACTAGATGGAAGGTAAAATTTAAATAATTTTAATGAAAAAATTTATAAAAAAACTAAATATTGACCCTTATGAAATTGCTGAAGGGCTGGTAATAGAGCTCTGGAATTTATACGAACAATTAATATTTACAATCAATAAGCTCTTAGGAAAATATCATTTTTTAAAAAAAAATGCTATTTTAAAAAATAGACATATTGGTGAAAGAATTTTCTTACTAGGCAATGCACCATCGTTAAATGATTTTGATTTAACTAAACTAAAAAATGAAATAGTTATTATGGTAAATAGATCATTTACACATAAAGATTATGAAATTATTAAGCCACAATATCATATTTTTGTAGACCCAAAACTTGCTAATGGAATATGGCCAATAGAATATCTTGAAACTGTATTGAAAAAGAATCCTAAAGTTAATTTGATACTTAATGCTAATTGGTTTTATTTAGAAAAATTTGAGCCCTATAAAAATAAAGAAAATGTTTTTTGGGTCAAAAATAAAATGATTTCCTTATTATTTAATAACTTTAATTATGATCTAACAACATATTACTCATGTAGTGGTTTGGGTGTTGTTGGTCATGGTTTTACGTTAGCCGCATACACGAAAGCAAAAAAAGTATACCTAATTGGCGTAGAGGGTGATGGTGTAATTAAATTAATGGCAAATCAAGATAGTCATTTTTCTGGAAAAGATCCAGATTATGACAATCACACATCTTCAGATTGGGCTAAAGATCTTACAATGATGTCTCGAGGAATTAAAATGCTTAATAAAGCAAGCAATCATTATAGCAAAAATAGAACAGAAATTATTAATCTTAATAAAAAAAAAAGTATTATTCTAGACATGTTTGCCAATGAAGATTGGAACAATATATTTAAAAATGAAGTTTAATTTTATGTGCTTGATTTTCTTTTACAACTTTTTTAATTAATAATAAGATTAATTTCATTATAAATAATATATTTTTTAAAAAAAATGAAACCTACAAAAATCCTAATTTTTAGAGTCTGTAGCCTTGGTGATTTTATACATGCAGCACCTGCAATAAAATTAATTAGAAAAAAAAATCCAGGAGCTAAAATTTATTTTTCTTCACAAAAAAAAAAAGATGTAGGTTTTGTGACACCTGACTTATTACCACTTAAAAAAAAAATTATAGATAAATTTATATTTTATAATAATAATTATTTGTCGTTATTATTTTTTTTAATAAAAATTTTTAGAAAAAAATTTGATAAACTTTATTATCTTAATGAATTTTCAACTAAATCTAGAGAAAAAAGAGATTATTTATTTTTTAAAATGTGCAGAATTAAAGAAATGTACGGTTTTGACTTAAAAGGTAAAAATACTCAAGGGAAAAGATGTAATTACATTAAATTTAATGAAACATATTATCTATGTCGCACAGTAGACAAGTACATTAAAAATAATCAAATATCTTATTCTGATCTTTTTCATAAGAAGAAAAATACAAAAGAAAAATATATGACTATTTCAATGGGTGGCAGAAATGTCAAAAAAACATGGAAATTTAAAAATTGGGAAATATTAATTCAAAAAATAGTAAATAAGTTTCCAAATTTAAAAATTAAAATAGTTGGATCTAAAAACGAAATATCTAATGCAAATATAATCTGTAAGATTAATAATAAGCAAATAACCAATATGTGTGGAAAAACCACTGTGAAGTCTCTTTTTAAATTAATAAATTCAAGTCAATATCATATCTCACATGATGACGGAACTATGCATGTAGCAAGTGTTTGCAGTAAACCGGGTGCTGTTATTTTTGGACTTACTGCTCCTAAAGGTAAATGGTTTCCATTAAATAAAAAACAAAAAATATTTTACCCTAAAAAAAATATCAATCAAACTAAACCTGATCATGTTTTAAAAAATATTTCTGGTGATTTAAAAAAATTAAAATAATTTGAAGAAAATATTATATGTGAAATAAATAAGAAAGAGATTCTAAAAACTTTTAATTTTAAATTTTAATTACTTAATATAAAAAAGTATTATTTTTAGTTAATCTTATTAACCCAATATTCAAGAAGATCTTCTAATGTTTTTTCTATAGGTATCTTAGGTTCCCAACCAGTTAAATCAGTTAGCTCAGTTGAGTCTCCATGTTGATAGTCGATATCAATAGGTCTGTAAAATGGATCGTGAATTTTTTGCTTAACATCTTTAAGCTTACTTACCTCTATAAGCTTATCTGTGAAAAATTGCATTTTTCTTGGAGTATCTCCACAAACATTAAATATTTTTCCATTACATTTATCACTTATCATTGCTAGATAATAAGCATTTACTGTGTCTCTTACGTCAATTACCACTCTAACTGTTTCTAAATTTCCAATTAATAGAGTTTTATCTTGAAGGCCCTTCATCATCCTTGCAACTTGATAAGCATCAGATGAAATAGAAAAATTCTTTCCTCTTCTCGGTCCAGTATGAGAAAATGCTCTAGTGATAAACCCTTTAATCTTTTTATTTGTTATTCTTTCTTGCATATAAAGATCTGTGGCAGCTTTTGATGAGGCATATGGATTAGAAGGTAAAATTTCATCTTCTGTTTTGATTTTTCTTCCATCCCTGCCAGTATTTCCATAAACTTCAGAGGTTGAACAAAACATTAAATTACATTTTGGTTGATGATCAGAAACACATTGTATTAAATTAGCAGAACCCATTACATTGTTTTCCATGGTACCAATAGGATCAAGAAAACTAGTTGGTGGATGTGATTGTGCTGCTAAATGAAAAACTCCATCAAATTCATTTTCTCTAAATATATTGTTTAAGCTTCTTAAGTTCCTTAAATCAGAATAAACCCATTTTATAGAATTATAAACCTCATCACTCAAAACATCCCTAATATCATTCTCTCTGCCATTGCTGCACATAATTAATCCATAAACAGTGTGTTTGTTCTTGATTAAAAGCTCAGCTAAATGAGGTCCTGCAAATCCAGTTATTCCTGTTATTAAGAAGTTCATATAATTAAAATTTAAATAATATAATTACCAATATTTATAATGATCTTTATGGATAGTGCAAATAAATTTGTTAAAAATTTAAAAATTATTTTTTTAGAATTAGTTGAGTGGAACTAAAGTTTTTCAATTTCTTTATAATTTTTACTGTTCCTCCATTATCTTTGATTGTCTTGTAGCCCGCTAATTCTTTAGCTATGTAATCAGATCCTTTAAATAAAATATCAGGTAAAATTTTAGTAATTATTTTTTCAGGTGTTTTTTCCTCAAAAACCTCGACACCATCAACAACTTTAATCATTTTCAGAAGACTAATTCTTTTCTCTAGTTTTATCATTGGTCTATTCTTACCTTTAATTTTTCTTATGGAGCTATCACTATTTAGAAGTACGATTAATTTGTCACAATTTTTTTTAGCATCATTTAAAAGCTGTAAATGACCAGAGTGCAATACATCAAAACAGCCATTGGTAACTCCAATCTTTAATTTTACTAATTTCCATAAAATAATCTTAAGATGTATATCTATAAAACTATTTTCACAAAATTCTTCGATTATTTTTTGAAATTCAGTAAATGACAAAACAGCTGTGTGTTTTTTTTGAACTACTTTTCCACATGCAAAAGAAGCTATCTTAATACTGTTAATTAAATCAATTTTGTTGGAAAGTAAGTAGCTTAGTAAACCAATAAAAGTATCTCCGGCACCAGTAACATCATATACGTTTACATCTACCTGGGGTATCTCAATTTTTTTACCTTTTTTAGATATTAAAGATATACCTTTTGATCCCTTAGTAACAACAAAAGCATCTACTTTTGTTTTTCTTAATAATTTTATTGTTGATTTATTTGTAAATGGTAACTTTTGGTAATCTAAAAAATCATAAAATTCTTTTTGATTGGGACATATAAAGTTTGAATTTTTATAAACTTCAATATCTCTATTTTTGGGATCTGTAAAAACTTTTTTATTATTATCACGAAATATTTTTATTACTTTTTTTATCAAATCTGTTGTTAAAAAACCTTTTGAATAATCAGATATTATTAATGACTGAAATTTATTAATTTTTTTTTTAATAAATTTTATAATTTGAATTTCATCTGTTTTTTTAAGTTTAGAGTAACTTTCATCATCTAATCTACAAAATTGATGGTCATTTTGTACTATTCTTTTTTTAATAGGTGATGAGTATTCTTTATTTGTAACAATCTTAAAATTAATTTTATTTAAAGTTAACAATTTTTTAATAATTTTACTTGTTTTATCATTGGCTAATTTAGAGATTAAGAATGTTGATCCTCCAATAGATTTAATGTTATTGGCAACATTTGCAGCCCCTCCTAATAAATTAATAGCTTTAGTTGGTTCTAAAACTGGGACTGGTCTTTCTGGTGATATTTTTAAAATATCTGTAGTTTGAAAAATATCTAAAAAGACATCTCCTAAAACAAGTATGTCTTTCTCAGATTTTTTTAAATAATTTAAATTCATTAATACATTTTATGCTATAATATTTAAATTAAAGGAATCATAACATTTAATAACATTAATCTATTTGAATAATGATGACTAGAAAAATTACATTACCTTTATTTTTTATCATTATTAAATAATAAAATGATGAAAAAAATTCTAATAACTGATGCAAATGGATACATGGAGTATTGTCTACTTCATTTTAAAAGAAAATTTAAAAACTACAAGCTCTAGATTTTGAAATAACTTTAAAGTATTATACTTGCTATTATGTATAAAAAATTTCCATTAAAAAGAATTCCTAAAAGTAAAGACTTTTACTTAGAATATATTAATAAAAAAAATGATTTACTTCAAAAAATTAATTTTAAAGAATTAGATAAAATTATAAACTTATTAAAAAAAAGTTTTAAGAATAATAATATAGTTTACACTTGTGGTAACGGAGGATCCTCATCATTAGCAGATCATTTCACGTGTGATTTTATAAAACAAACAAACAATCAAACTGACTTAAAAGTAAAATCTATTTCATTAACTTCAAATTTTTCACTAATTTCTGCTATTGCTAACGATATTAGTTACGAAAAAATTTTTTCATTTCAAATTGAAAAATTATGTAAAAAAAATGATGTTTTGTTTTTATTTTCTGTTTCTGGAAACAGTCCAAATCTAGTTGAGGCCATAAAAATAGCAAAAAAAATCGGCGTTAAAACAGTTTCGTTTACAGGCTTTAATGGTGGTAAATTATCTAAAATGTCCGACTTTAATATAAACTTTCCAATAGCAAATTTTGGAATTGCTGAAGATTGTCATATAAGTATTATGCATTATTTATCTCAATATCTCAGAAATATTAATATAAAAAATAAAGATTTTAAAAAGATTAATTTTTAGATTTTAAAATTACTCTTATTTGATAAATTTTTTAAGATCACTTGCCCAGGTAGATTTAAAATTTAAATTTTTATCATCTATGTAAAAATCAGAAGATGGTTTACCAAAGTGTATTTTGTGAAATTTAACTTTCCATTTCTTTAATTGATCTAAGGTAATTTTTTTTGCTTTTTTCTTAGCTAAAGTAGCGTTATCGTTGGTTCTTCCCATATACCTTGCTGT
>Ga0114997_10002898_pt1 | contig 13666 bp, 5 predicted proteins | sample ArcticOcean_MG_C_2_FD_87045 | JGI IMG/M metagenome (GOLD analysis project Ga0114997, IMG submission 87045) | Marine microbial communities from western Arctic Ocean - ArcticOcean_MG_CB4_136 | ecosystem: Environmental > Aquatic > Marine > Oceanic | place: Arctic Ocean: Canada Basin | collected... | reverse complement strand
TCTTACGCTTTTCTCTAGCATAAAATCGCTTAGTATGACTTGGCCAGTTATACCATTAGGCAGTGAGTAGGTTAAGCTATTATGCGTAAAGAGCCGTTCCTTATAATTTCTGATATCAAGCCGTAAAGATAAAACGACCTCTTGATACTGTTCGTTATCCCTTCCGACCCCAGCGTCCTTCAAAATATATGCCAATAGTATTCTATCTAATTTATCACCAGCTACCGGCACACCATATTCAGATCCTTTGATTTCTGTGGCCACAATATTGTATTTTTTGCTATTTGCGAAAATCTCAAACATCGTAAAATCTGTCGTCCCTGCACCGACATCTACAACCATACAAACATTTCCGACTGCCCGATCTTTAAGCCCTAAACGACTACCAGCCACGGCTAATGGCTCCTCAAGAAAAGTCTCAATATAAGGCGAGCTCACGCTTATATTCCGCCGCATCCATTCATATAAATCCACTACAACTTGAATCTCAAATCCATCCTCCCATTCAGATTTAAAAGATTTACCCAGAACCTCCCCGAATGCGAATAATTTAGATATTTCACTTACTACTTTTGCCCTGTGGTCACCTTTATAGCAAGGTAGACTAACACGCTGCTGAACTTCGCTTATATCAAGGTTATGACTTTCAACCGCGACTTCTCTAACTAAATTAAGTAAATAACCTAGGAAAAAAGTCAGTAATGCAGCTTTTGATATGTCAACATCTGTTGGATTAAAGATTTTCTCTAATGGGGAGTCATCTATCGTCACCCGATCTTCATCGATCAAAAATGATTTTATCGAATCAATCCTTGAAACCTTAAGGCCTTTTGCGCGCGCATCTAAACTCTTTTCAACTGCAATAGGCCCGAAATATAATTTTCCATCAGGATCGATAAATAATGAGGAATGTACTGGCATTTCAAGAGAATCTTCACCGGCATGTATGCCTAGAGCAAGATCAAGAATCTGTTCATCATCTCCGTTAACCTTTATCATACACGCTTTTGAATAGGCTGTGCCAAAGTCCAAGCCGAGCTTAATATCAGGTGCAAATTTCGGCGTGTCTAACACTGAAAGATCTAAAATATTCGCTATTAAATCAGAAGCGGACTCTTCACTTATAAGGGTACCCATATCGTTTTCGTCCCCTACATTAACGCTACTTGACGAGACCTCCAAATTTGATTTAATCGCCTCATCACTGCCGACGTCAATCGGTGTAGACATATTGTCGAGGGATATATCTTCTCCTTTGGTCACAGAATGATTTTCGATATCCTGCGTATGGGAGATTCTTTTTTGGGCAAAGAGTAGTGCGGTATATTCATCGGCCGTTATAACGCCGGGCAATGAATATTTATCACACGATTCGTCACGAAGAAGCCGCATAATTAAGTTGTCAAATAACAATTTATTCTTATCATAGCCATGCGTCATCTTTTAGTCCTCTAGTCCCTTCATGATGCCTTTCATTACTATCTGATTTTTATTGCTGCCAAGTTTCACGATAGCTGGACGAATAATAGTTCCCCGCCGGTACTCACCCGCTACTTTTTCTGCCATTTCAAATAGCTTTAGATTAACGTCTTCTACCCCGCCTATCTCCCCGACGAGCTTTAGCGACTCTCGATCGCCCAGCCTTTTGGCTATATCTTTAATAATAGCCCACCGACTAACCGTATTTTTTACTACAGGAACTAGGCTAGGATCAAAAACTTCTAAGTCGGTCAATGCGGTATCTAGTGATTTCACATGCACCAATCCGTACTCGACTTGCACTAGTAGTTCAGCTAATTCATTAGCCTCTATTGCGGCTGTAAGCTCCAAATCTGAGCTGATTCGTTGCCTGTTTTGTTTTTTTTCTCCCTCTGACTTTAACCAATCTGCAGATTCATTTGGAACATTGTCTAACAGCGCAATACGTTGACAGCTACTTTTAAAGTGATGTTTCGTAGCAACACTATTTTTATAATAGCTGAGTAGTTCATCATCGATAATACCGTGTTTAACGGTGACACTAATAGCTTCACCGATAGTGTCGCTAATCTTGCGCATTGAGGCGCTTTCTAGTACCAAATGACGCCAAGTGTTGTCATCGCACCATGTTCTCATTCGCCCGATTACAGTATAAAAATTTGTCTCTAACGCTATAGAAAATCTATACTCAATTAAGAGCAATAAAAGACTGGCCACTTGAGGTATTAAGCTTTTTCTGACATTTGCTTTGGTTTGAGATGTTGTTAGCGACGAAAAAGACTTCCTTATTAAATAGTCGACGGCCAAGCCTAGTTTCAGGTCGAATTCTAAAATTCTATTGTCACAACCAGCTACTAAGGTTTTAATAACTCTAATGCATCGACTAGTCATCTGCGACTCATTTAAGTTACCAGTCTTAGCATAAATATTGCCCGCATCACCGATATCAGAAAGTTGCTTCTGCAAACTGCAGTTGTCATTCAAAATAACATTTAAAAACACCATTCGCGTTTTTTCAGAACTCACTTCAGCCCACAGATTATTTAATGCCCACTGGTATAGCCAGCTTGGCGCCAACTGATAGATGAATTGCGCTGCATGATATCTATCATCTTTACTTTCTAAGTCAGCTAGGTTTAGTGATGAGGGGATGTCCTTAACCAATTCTTCGGCGGCAAATACTGATTTTTTTAAAGCCTCCTCTACGCGGCCAGCCATTGCCAATAATTGTAATATATTAGATTTTTGCGCCAGCTCAATTATTTTGATATAAAGCGCGTCCGTATCGTTAGGAATATTCCATTGCAATATCGATTTGTCAGCAATAGCCTCACGTGAAAGCATGTCGACTTTATCGAGCGTATCCAGTGTAGTTAAATCGGCGATTGAAACCATTGAATCAAATCCATAGTATGTAGATGCCTGAGCCGATGGTACACAGTGGAAGTCCAAGCTACCATTAACAAATTCAGATCATCGCTCTTAATTTTTCATTAACCAACAGTAGGCCCGCCTGTACATTGGTCGCATATTTATCAGGCAATAACCAAATCAGTCGTGTCCTCGCCCTACTACCCCCAACATACATCAGCTGGCGTATCTGCTCATCAGCAAGCTCCTCTACCCCAATCAAGATAACAGTAGAGGCTTCCAGTCCTTTGAAGCCGTGGATGGTCTCCCAGACGACATTGTCTTCTTTGGCATCTTTATATCTTTTCAACGGCCTATTCAGCTGGTCACTTTCAAATAAAGCGTTTGGGATCAGATCTTTTCTTGAGGTTAGTATTACGATATCACTGGGAGGCTGAAATACTTTGGCGTATTCGCGTAGAGTATCATTAATATAAGACCGCAGCAGTTTTACGAAGCTCTTCTCGTTGGAGAAGTAGTCAATCACAGGTGTGGGGCCTTCTGTTGTAATGACATCGCAGGAGCCGGACTGACTGAATCCATATACATGAATGGCAACTGGGCGGGTATTGCGACAGTTTTCTACTAGAGATAATGTGGCTGGCATACACCGCTCCAATCTATCAAGGGCCTTTTCAGAAAAACTATCAGTATAAATCGCTTGTGCTTTATCCATGGCGACCAGCCATTTACCACCCTTGCGCGGATCATCGACAGGTGGTGTCAGCCCTCCTTTTAGTAACAGGTCTAGGACATCGAGGAACTCTTCGCTCATCAGGTCCTGACCTTCATCCATGATAATACGGTCGAACTGTGCGGCCTCACCCAAGATATCCAGTGCCTCGGCTACTAGATCAAAGCAATTATTATTAAAGGCTGCCCAGTCGCTGCTGAACGGGGTATCTAATCCGGCCTGTTTACGCAGCTGCTTGACCAGCTGGTGGTAGTTATCGATAGTGACGTTGGCCATCTCGGAGGTACCAGCAGCTTTAGTTTGCAGCAGACGAGCCAAGTTGACGTTGTAACAAACCAGTAGCACTTTTTCTTTTTTGGCTGCGCACTCTCTGGCGAACTCAAACGCCAACAAGGTTTTACCGGTGCCGGCAGCGCCCTCTAGTAATGCTCTCGGGTTCCCTCTGGCCGCCAGTAGGTGGCGACACTGTTTTTCGGTGAGTCTGATTAAATGCTGCTCCGCCTCGCGTGTTACTTGACCCAGCCCTGTGTAGCATTCAAAGCGGGGACGCAGTAAATCCTTTAGCTCATCACGGGTCGCGGGCGGGAGACCATACTGTAAATTATAGCCCCGCCGCAATTTGCGTAAATTCTTTTTACTAAAATCTTCTCGCCAGTATTCTACCAAGGCGTTTACCCAGTCGACCAAACCTTCTGGGAACTGCTTCTGATCCAACAGCATTTCAGGATCAATTTCGGGGTCATCTTTCGGTGACGCCTGTATGCAGTGTGGCATCACCACCCCCCAACCACATGGAAGGCGTTCTATTAGTGCTTTGTTACCGGTCTTTTTGAGGTACGTTTCAATGGCAAAGTAGGCACCCATAGCTTGGTTGAACGGTCCCTCATTACTGACTCGGTCACTGCCGCCTCGCTTGGTCTGTACCCACTGTCCCTTTTCATTGCGGTGGTTTTTACCACCCTTAACTTCTAATATCAGAACGCCTTTGTCGGTAATTACCACAAAATCAGCTTCGCCTGATTTTTTAAATTCATGGTTTTTTAACCGTAATGAGTGCAGCACAACCCAATCATTGGGCGTGTTTTTTTTGAGTTGTTCAAAAACATCAAGTTCGCCCTGGGGTACAGGTTTGTTACCGGTCTCGGCTGGAGTAGGGGGGATCATCAATGCCATTAGCGTTTACCTCCATGCAGAAAGTCATAGAAGAAGCCGATCTCAGGGTTATCGGGTGTGCCGACCAGCAAGGCCCTATCGAGTAATATGTTACGTTGCTCGCAGCTGGTTTCTGACACCAGTGAGCAAGCATGGCAGGCGGCTAAGTTAAGGGCATCAACGCCCTGCCCTTCACTCTCAACACATAACGGATCGGAAGAACACCAGCGGGCATTTTCTAATGATGAGGCCAGCATTTTATCGAGATTATCAGGCTCACCTTGACGGACGAGGCCACCCAAGGTGCCGTCCGCACTACCCGAAGCGGTATACAATAATACGCCACACCACTGTTCATCGTCGTTACGTCCATAGAACAGACGCTCACGAATGGAGGCACTGGAGTAACCACATTCTAGAGAGAGCTGCTTGATTAGTAGGTGTGACAGGGTATGGATCATCAAATAGCCGGGGGCAACTAGATTCATATCGGTTTCGATGCCACGGTCTTCTGCATAGCGTTCGAAGTTGGCAACGAGCGGGCGTATATGGGTAAGTACAGCCTCGTTAGCTTCCCACTCCGCTAGGCGGTCTTTGGATAGTTCAAAGTAAATTCCTTCGCCACGGGATTCTATAGCAGGGAGCCAGTCTTCGGGATATTTTGATAACGGCGCACAGGCCTGACTATAGCTGTCGGCAACGGGCGAGCTTTCTATTCTCTGAAACCCTCGCAGAGCACGGACTTCTCTAAGTCGTCGTACCATCGATAATTTCTCTAAATATATTTTTAAAAGCGTGGTCTTAATTAGCTCATAATCTTCAAGTACTTCATTTTCAAATTCATCTTTTCCTTTTTCATATTTAGCAGTATGAATAAGGGCATGCCGTTCACGTGATTTTTGTTGTAATTCAGTTAATTTTTCTCCACCTGCAGCAGCCTGTTCTAGTAAAATATCCATCGCCATACCGATATGCTCTCTATCATAGCGCTGAAACCCTGCGATTCCATTTTGAAAATCAGTGATGTAGGTTTCCCGATCGATGGACTCCCCATTTTTTTGCCGCCTTTTTAGTGCAGTCAATAAAATCCGACCATGCTTTATCATTTTATTAACTATTTTCGAAGAAAGAGGAGGTATTGAAATAGCAGAAGCAGAAACAGGGAAATAGATATTTGAAGCCCCCCTTAATAACACCCTTATTGGGCGTTCACATTCTTCGCAGACACCGTCATCTTTACGGGACCCTAACCAAGGGCGGTAGCCATCACAACTTCTTCCCACCAACGCAGCTATATTAAATACGCCTTCTAAGCTCCGTGATGCACCACAACTCTTCGCTCTGCATTCAACCACCAATCCAGAAATACCCGCTTTCTTTCCCACCGCCTGTAAATAGACTTCTGCATTCTCACAGCGTTTTCCTTCAGACTGTGAATGGGCCCACCAGACCCAAGGGAAATTATCAATATGACCAGTAGATTTTCCACTGTCATCTTTATCGCCCGCATGGCAAGCAACTACCAACCTGGTTGGTACGCCATAACCATTACAATCATTGGCACTGCATTTCGGTGGCGCATCAAGTTCTTCGTCGAAGCGAATATTGACGTGGCCGATACGGTGGCATTCGTTGCATTCCAACCATTCGGGAAAACGATATGCAGGCACTGATACAGGGTTATCATCGTCCTCAGCAGAAGGCGGCATCAGGAAACGCTCAACACCCAGCGATGCTGCCAACATTGGTTCAGGGACCTCCTGCATATCATCAACCGGCCAGAGGTGAGTGCCGGCTACAATGACCGAATTGGCAATAGCGCCACCTCTGAAAGTACGTAATTCATAGAGAGAGCCAGGTCCATAAGTGGTGACTGTTTGGCCGCGACTGACTTTGCCAATCGGACCCTTTTTCTTTCTGGGGTTGGTGCCACCCTTTTTTCCAAATCTTGGTTTAGTCATAATTATTTCTTATATATCAATTCAACGTTTGTGGGGGGCTCAACATCACGCATAGATGTTGGTGTTTTGATACGAGCATCATCGGAATAGTCGTCAGGCCTCATGAGTAATTGATACTTACTGAGGTCTTCACGATTTTTTTGTACTTTTTGTCGTTGCCCCATAGGGAGCTCCCAATAGACGTTATCTTGGCCACCGTCGCGGACCTCTTCGGTAAGATGGACCCAATACTCGATTAAGTTTTTAAGATCGTCGCGGGTACTGTTCTGCTCTGCGCTATCGACAATTCCCGCTCGCTCAATGATGTACTCTGCCAAGTCCTCGACTTGCTGCCTGACACCCTGCTGAAGGATATTGCCAGCCGAAACATCCTCGCGCAGCTCCTCAATCGACTGTCTAGCCATTGCAAAAAGCACTGCGTGTAGCGCTCTGTCTCTGGCGCGGGAAGCATAAGGCGTGACACTTGTTGATTCCACATGACGGTAGAACGCCAAGTGGAAAGTTTTGAAACGCTCGTAATGGGAGCGGTCTCTCGGCCGGGTCCAGTTATACATAGCAAAGACGATACCTGCACTATTAGGCTCTCGCCCTACTCGGCTGGATGCCTGAATATACTCAGCAGTATTTTTTGGCTGGCCATTCACAATCATGACGTTGAGTCGACCCACATCGACACCCACGGAAATCATATTGGTGGATAGCACAACATCCACAGCGGGGTTATCGGGATCTTTATCTTTGCCCATATTCAGCTGTTCGAGTATTTCACCCAATTGCTGCTGATTGAGCTGACTTGTCAACTCCTGCTTCTGAATCAATCGCCTGATCGCTTGCTCTGGCGGTAACGGCAGTGAATCCAGATAACGGGGTACGTCATCCTCGAGTAGGACCAGCGCGCCACCCAATTCGCGCAAGCTATTAAAATACATCACCAATGTATAGAAGGGATCTTTACAGTCGTCGTCCAAGTACATATTGGCTTGTGAGATATTACCCGACAGGCGTGAAAGCGAATGCTTAGGCGAACGCCCCTGACATTGAAGACCAACGTATAAGCGGTCCTGCGTGTCATCCACCTGATAGAAAAACGAGTCACTGGCGCTAATACCGCTAGGCGGAAATTGGGCGAGTTTTCTATTGAACAGTTTTCTTACATGCTCTTCGGCTCTTCTAATGGTAGCGGTTGAGCCAACAATTTTAACTGGGCCCTCTTCTGTCTGCGTCAGGTAATCAATGGCCCCCTCATACAGGGAGGTGACCGTACCCAAGGCATCGGAGATCAGATGCAGTTCGTCCTGAATAATCAGATCAGGCCGGGACGTACCACTGCCAAAAAGCACTTTCATCTCGGGGACCCATGCCATCATGGCAAATTTATCAACGGTACCAATAACAATTGATGGCGGATGCTCATAGATCTGTTCATCCACTATGGCAATGGGCAGTCCTGCATTAAAATCGCAGTCAGAATTTGAACAGGGTGTTATCAGCTCCTTTGTACCCTCGCTGATAGTTTGCTGATGCTCATGCAGGTCACTCTTACACCAGGGACACTTCTGAACCGGTAGTGTGGTGCATTGATCATCATTACCCTCACCGGCAAGAATTTCTGCAGCCCCCTTTAGATAGTTGGGAGTTGCCGAGGCACCCACAAACAGACCGATCGTAAACGCTTTATGCGCTTCAAACTCAGAGTACTGTGCGCTAACAAAATTGGCAGCACAGATCATGGTGGCGGCACGCTCAAATTGCTGAATGGTTAATAAGCGAAGTGTGTAACGCGTTAGCACTGCGGTACCAGCTGCCTCTTCTGGCGTTGCAGCGGTCAAACGGCGATAGAACAGCAACATTGCGGACAGCCCGAGATAGGCCTCGGTTTTACCACCACCCGTGGGAAACCAGATGAGATCCAACACATCACGGTCTTCATGGCCACGCTCCATCGCTGAAGGTAATGCTAACAGCACAAAGGCCAGCTGAAAAATTCGCCAGCGTGGCTTATCAGGCCGGGCTTTACGCATGCTGGCAGCGATAGCTTCGTTAGCCAGACAGAATGCCTGCCAGGCATGACTATTTTTTTCGTCGGCAAGATAGTCGATGCCCTCATCGATGCGTTCGAACTGATCCCGGCAAATTTGAATATTATCTTCCGCTACTTTAATGACCCACGGTTTGTCATTACCAAACCCTTCAGTAATCATGGGGATTTCATCTTCACGATCCTTTATCCACTGACTATAAACGGCAGTGAGGTTTTTGAGCTTTTTAATAATTACAGTTTTGTTATCCTGCTTTGAAAGCACATCCAGATTAAGAAATTCTGTGTCGCTGAATAAAGGCGTCTTCTTACCACAACTGAAATTAACCGGTAAGTCAGCCGAAGCCTTGGTGACCTTCTGACGAGGGATCCAGATGCTCTTAACTTCACTGACTATGTCAGCTGCTTCGTCCCACTGGGCTGAGCAGCCATGGCCTACAGCATACTGTTTGGCATTGTGATAGAGCAGCTCATAGAGCCAAAACTCATCATCATCAACCTTATTACCGGTATTGACACGACCCTTAAACGGGACGTTGGTCTGCGCGCTGACTTTAACTTCTGGTTGGTAAATAATCCGGCTGTAACGGTTTTCAGGGGTATAATCACGTTTATTGATTAATACTACCGTTAGGATTATGGCCTCATCCGTTTCTCGAAGAATTGAACGAACTTCTATACCGTCATTACTATAGATTTTCTCTTTAGGTTTTAGTGACACTGCGGAGATATTAATCTTACACCTATCCCGATAACCTTCCCTTTGCCAAGCGTTCGGTCCATGTTGCTGTCGTTCTTTTCTCCAATTTTCCTTTGCCGTACGCTCGGCATGGCAATCACAAAATCCAATGTATTCACCCCATGTAAAGTCGATAGTGACTGCTTGATCGACCTTTTCAAGCTGGGTTGAAATGCCCATGGCGCTTTGCTGAGCGCAGTTAGCCATATTGAGAATGCCTTCAGCCGCATCACCCCGCTCAGCACCCCCTTCTTGCTCATCTTCGTCTGGGTCGATTAATTCACCGACAGGCCATAGCATTGCGGTGTGATAGAAATCCCAAGGGTTATCTTTGATGATTTCATCTTCCGTGCCCGGTCCAACGAAATAGCGATCTACTTCTTCGAGTATGCACTGTCTTGCTTCTTGATTATTCATCAAGCGTTATTCTCCTGTTGCCCTTGACAGCGGGTAAAACCCTTGTATTAGCGGAAATACCATGATGCCAGCTGGGCCTATGTGACGGGCTAGGATTGAGGAGTCCAAGGGGTGAACGATGGATTGGTAGTTACAGCCGCTACCCATATCGAGCAGCGCGCCGGCTTCCTCATATTTATTCCCCCAAGCCATGGCATCCAGAGTGATTTTCATTTTTTTGCCAACTGAACATAGCTTTATAGGCCCAAGCGAAGAGTTTAGATACAGGACGTAGTTATGATCATTTTCAGCATTGCAGCTTTCAGGGTAAATGGAATAATTATTCTCTTCCTGATAAGTCAGTAGGTAGTTTTCAAGATTGACAATATCGACGACGCCCTGCTCATCAAAAAAGAGGGACTCTAGGTCAAAATCTTGAAGCCCAATCACCTCCAAATATTTTATCCCATGCTCGGTATAGCTTAGGTGCCCGCCTTTCTTCTTACTGATCCAGCCACTGAATGGTGTTTCTTTTTTAGGCAACAATGAAATACTACGCTTGGCGCGGGTGATTGCTACGTAAAGAACCCGCACTTCCTCATCTGAAATTTCTTTCTTGCTTGGCCATATGACGACTACGTTTTTGTATTCGAGGCCCTTGGCTTTATGCACTGTTGATACGATCAAACCCTTATTGGCTTCATCTCCCTTTTTTACTGGCGATAGGTGCTTCAACCGGAACGCTAGATCATCTAGATTGATAGTATTGCGCATTATAAGCCGTTCATTAAGAAGCAACTCATCCAACTCTTCTTCAGAAACCACCAAGCCATTTTCCACATTACATGACGAACGATTGAGGAGCTGATCGCGGGTCATCACACTTGATTGATAATGCATAATCGCCTGCCCGATCCAAGGCGGCCATGGACGGCCATTGGCGCCTGTATTGACCATGCATGCGTTACCCTGTTCCTGATGCCAATTAAACCATTGGAAAACCTCGCCATTAGAACGGACCAGTAATGCATCTATTGAACCAGTTTTAAAGTTTTCAATCAGCAGTTCTTGCGTGACTTTTGGAATTAACTCAACGAGTAAATTGAGTTTATCTTTGGCCGTTCGTTGACCGTTATCAACTATCGTTTTTGCCTCGGCGGCCAGCAGTTTCATTTCTGGCGTTTCATAGCGGTGCGACTCTTCCAGTTTAAATCGCTCTAAACTCCCCGCCAAATGATTCTGTACTTTTCCCAGAAACTCTGCCGAATCAGTTTGATTATCTTTACCTTCGATTTGATAATCATTGATGGACTGATGTGGGTCACCCAATAAAGTCACTGAACCTTTATTGGTAAGAATTCTCTTAATTAATTCGAAAACCATATCGGCTCTTTCACCGACCAAATCTTGGATTTCATCCACAAATAAATAACGAGAACGTCCAATGCGGTCTGTAGCTTGCCTTAAACTGATGGCTTTCAGTGCTTTGGTTAGAAGCTCAATTCTCGCATCATATGTTTTGCCAGCGAGATCATAACCACCGTCATTTAATAGCCAGGTGGCATAGGCATCAAATGTCCTCACCCGCACATAACGTAAACTATCCGGCGCTCCATTGGCGATGGCTTTAGCAATACGGTCACGAATTTCACCCACTGCCGCACGAGTAAAACTCAAGACCAGCAACTCGCCTGCATCGACTTCCCCATAGGATTTGGTTATTGCATAAACCAATCGTTCTATTAATGTATGGGTCTTACCAGTACCCGGAGGCGCAAGAACAAGAAAGTTCCTATCAAGTCTTGCCTCAATAATAGCTTGCTGTGGGGGTTTATCTTTCTCTTTAAAAGCCACCACAGGCAGTTGGGGAATAGGGGACGCATCAACCCCTGTATCAGTAAAGTCAGCATCTGGCCCAGTTGTATTATCTAAATAGTCACTTTGTATAGTCCACTTATTACTAGATGTTTTATCGAAGATATTTGTATAACTATTTAAGGTTCTGCTAACTAACCGACGGTTTGCGTCAAGTCCTTCCGCGATTTCACTAATTTTCAAGCCGCTATTGAGCTTGAGACGTTCCTTAATCCGCTCCACCAAATCAAGATTTTCAACAATAACTGAGTTATTTTCTGTTATGGGAGGTGGCAGTGAACGCGCCGCGTCTATCAAGGCTGCAATATCGCTGTCATCGCAAAGGGACCAATGGTTTAAATCATTTTTTTGGAATGTCGTAGGGTTATAATGCAGCAACTTCGAAGTTGCTTTTCTACTTAAACGAAGGGAACGTGAAATATCCTTAAGTTTCGCTGAAGGATTCTTCGTTAGATATTGATTTAATTCTTTGATTGCCGACATTTATACCTACATATGCGACTCTAGGACTCGTAGCTCAGTATGCCACTAACTGCAAAACAGTGGCTCAATAGCTTTGCCCAAATACTAAGGCTCTCTATACTAATTAGGTTAAGTGTTTTTAGCAATATATGTTTTGGTAGATAGCATCTTCTCACGGAAGCAAGAAAGGTCTTAAACCTATACCTTATTGAGCGGAAATAGAAGCCATCTTATGATGTGCTACGTGCATACATTAGTCCAGTATTCTCTAAAAGTTTGGGTTTAAAATCAATTAGTTTCACTATATGGAAAAGAATGTCCCATTCAGTCTGCAATGCTGTTAGCGCCCGTCGTATTTCTTATTAAAAATAAGTATTATTCTCCGAATGTATAGGCCGTTTTTAAAGCGAATGTTCCACCTGGTGATGGATTATTTTTCCCACAACCCGGTGAATAAGAATACAGTGTTAGTAACGCAATTCCAGCTCTCGAAGGAGTCGCTAATGAGCTTTTTAATATTAAACCCCAAGGCTTCTCATAAGAAATCTACGATTGATTAAACCTGTAATTTAGTTGGTAACCGCTGAGCTTAGAAAAAGATATGAGTGCCGATTTCCACGCCTCGTAAGTACCCAACTAAGAATACTACTAAGTACCATAAATTCAATAAATTAGGCACAACTGTTAAGCTATAAACTAAGTGTAAAATATATTTTATCCCACTAAGTTTGGTCGCTCTTCCTCGAGCAAAATAGTTGAGAACTCAGCCATCTTTTTGTTTTTCGTATAGTTTTCTATCACTGCTAATGGATCGACATAGTAACAATAGATTGGTCTGAACTTGTCGACAAAAGAAACAGCCCCTTGCTTGTCCAAAGCTCTCCTCCTCACAGCTACCTTCTTCATACTGCCCTCATTACCGGGGAAAACAAAAATGTTTTTTATTGACGTATTTAGTGAAAGTGTTTCTATAGCTTGATCATAGAATAGTTGCTTGACGATATCCTTCCAGCGCGGTGAATCACTAGCTTTCGTGGCTGCATAATATTTCGCATCCACTACTGCTATTGCTCGCCGAGCATGGTCATGCATAAATATATCAGTGATCATGGAGGAAGGGTTTGCTGGTAGCTCACAATCAGCGATATCAACGTAGACTGGGAATGGAAGTTTCGAATTTACTGGCTCGACAAACTCTAAAACCTGTGCGAGCATAGCCTCCCAACAAAAGTGAAATTTAGTTAAACCAATAACCAGTGGAGATTCATTTAAACCCGCCAGCCGCTCTAAAAAATCAATAAGCATCCTCAAAAGCCTAATATCTCTATCTGAGTATGTTGTTGCAATTTCTCGTCGCAACTGCAAGATCTGATAATCGACTTCACCTGTTGGCTTTTGGTACTCGTTAAGCGCCGCCGTATCTAAGCGCTGATCGCCTAGAAGCAACCATGAGATTCTTT
>Ga0114997_10002897_pt1 | contig 13673 bp, 26 predicted proteins | sample ArcticOcean_MG_C_2_FD_87045 | JGI IMG/M metagenome (GOLD analysis project Ga0114997, IMG submission 87045) | Marine microbial communities from western Arctic Ocean - ArcticOcean_MG_CB4_136 | ecosystem: Environmental > Aquatic > Marine > Oceanic | place: Arctic Ocean: Canada Basin | collected... | reverse complement strand
TCCACCATGGCTAAAAGCATGACGATAATATCTCGATCATCTTGATCAAGAACATTGAAATTTGTTTCACTTACAATCTCTTCAAGAATGGAAGCCTTCATTCTTAGTGACTCAACTTTTTTTACGAGTGCATCCTTTAGCTCTTCGCTCTCAGACATAATTATTTCCTAATTTATTTTCCTGCGAAACCAAGCTCGTTTGGCAGAGACACTTTGCCTATCGCGGCCTAGCATTGACGCTAGTTCTCTGTCAGCTAGCGTGATGTTGGTTAAAAAAGTAAGGCACTCATCGCGTGTCCACTCTCGTCTGTTTATCTTTCTCAGTCCCATCAGTCTTGCTCTCTCACGAACGCTGCGAGGGTCACGATCAATTAGCAATCCGATTTCAAAGTAGGTTAGGGCTTGATAGTTGAGTCGGATAAACTGGTTATCTAATTCAGAATATCGTTTACCCATAGGCTCGAACCCATAGTCTTGTTGATGTAGGGGGAGCAATTTTCCCAGTGATGAAGGGGTTATATGTGGGTGGCCGCGCTTCTTCTTGAACAAGCCTTCGCTGGGTTGCACCATGTGGATCGGTTACACCCAGCTTGCACGCAAGCATTCTCACAGAACTTTCAGGTCTGTTAATCTTCTCGCAAATCGAACGAACGGTCATGATGTTGTAGTTAGTTGCAACAAAAGAAATCTCTGCGTCTGTCCAAAAATAAGCCATAAAAATTACTCCAGTCTGTAGAAAATATGAGTGCCCACTTGCGCTATCATTTTTGATTCGTCAGCCCAAGTTGGAGACACATACGTGGTGTGATAGTGGGTGGCCCCCTCGCTTGTATTTTTGTACTGCCCCCCCAGAATTTGTGAGGCGAGGATAATTGAGTTGTTCCAAGCCGGTAAATTTTTTGGGGTGTCATTCAAACCGTCACAAAAAAAGCTGAACTGACACTGATGACGAAGCATCACTTTAGGATTGTTAGGATGAGTGCGACCCTGCTTTACTACTTCGCAAATTGAGTCGGGATAACGAGAGTCATCCACGCGATTCATCACGACAAACCCTACACTGAGCTGCCCAACCAGCGGCTCAGACCGCGCCTCGTGATAGAGACCGAGAGCAAGGCAGAGCAGGGCTGATTCAAACATTTATCCGAACACCGACTTGAACATTCGATTGAAAATCGATGACTGCTGTTTTACCGGCATCGGTATTGGATACGGTCTCAACGACTTCGGAGCGTGAGCAAACTGGCCGATGTCCGAACCATCAATAAATGCAGAGGAGTGCCGCCGTAGCTCAGCTAAGCTGGGCGTCAACTTGTGTTTGATTAAACTTTCATAAAGTTTTGGACATCGGATTTGACACTCACTGTGCAGTGCATAGCGAACGCGTCCTGATGACAACCCAATCCGTGAGGCCGTTGCATTCAAGCTGACGCCCTCAAGGGTGAGAATAAATGCTTCAACATTCAGTGGTGTAGATTTATATTTGCGCATAAAAAAGTCCTAGGTTTGTAGTAGTTTTACCGCCACTCATGTGGCGGTTAGTGTTAGGTGTAACTCAAAAAGGAACGTCATCATCAAAGCCGTCATCAGCGGGTGGCTGCTGCTGTTGCTGTGGAGCACGTTGCTGTTGAGGCGCACGTTGCTGTGGAGCACGCTGCTTCTGCTGTGGAGCACGCTGCCCACCCTCAGACTTACTTCCTAACATTTGGATTGCGCCAGAGAACCCATCGACAATAATGTCGGTTGAGTAGCGATCTTCGCCGCTAGATTTGTCCTGATATTTAGAGGTTTGAATCTTTCCACGAACGAAAAGTTTATCCCCAGAGTTGATGTACTGAGCGAGATTCTCAGCGGTCTTTCCGAACACGCTGATGCGATGCCATTCAGTTTTTTCTCTAGCTTCACCGCTGCTTTTATCTTTCCACTTATCCGATGTTGCTAGTGACATTTTTAAAATGGTACTGCCGTTTGCTGTGTTCACAACCTGTGGTTGTTGTCCTACATTTCCAATTAGATTTACTTCATTTAAACCTGACATTGGTTTCTCCTAGATGATTAATTTAATAGCTGGTTAGGCCAGCAAGTCCCGATGGTCACATGGCCGGAATGGCCTGCGTGCAGCCTGAACCTTGCCCATCGTGCAAAGGTTTTTTTATGCGGGGCACTCTTTGCTTATCCCCAACGCTGGCATATCCCCAACTATGGGGCCGCGCCAGAACGGACATTACTTGGTTGCGGCCACTCTGAAATACGAGCTGCCTTTGCTCCGGTAAAGTTCAAGGTCTACACCCTCTAGTGAGGGAACCTTCTTATAGTTAATATTGCCTTTGCGCTCTGCTTGGGTGACGCGAACACCACCACCTTCACAGTCCCTGTCACCAGACAGGTCGATGAGACGTCCTCTCGCTAGCTCTAAGCGATCTTTGGCTTCAGTCAGTAACTCATTAGCCTCATTCCACTCGCTTGCTACAGCCGTAAACTCAGCGTCCTCACGCCGTAGTACGCCATCACCTTTCATCTCTCCTGCCGCAAGCAGCTCCCAGAACTCAGCCCACTTTTCCATCAGACGATTGATGTCGTCTTCGTTACGAGCAATGGTGAGCTGAAGGTGCGACTTATCACGAGCATCGTAGATAAACAACTTGGCTTCTTTCGCATCAGACACAAACATCTGCTGCTGAATCTGCCAGTAGTAACCCTGTGGACAATCGCCATTCTCTACTGTGATCCAAGTCTTACTTTGCTTGCCTTGGTAGGGGCACTTGATTTCAGAGACATGACCTGTGCTGCCATCAAACTCCACAGATTTGCCGTCTAAGGACGCTGACAAGGGGAGGCCATTGTGCTCACGGGTTACCACGACAGGGGCGTAGAACTCATCGTTGACCTTCTCTGCCGCTATACGAGCTTCGTCCTCGTGGGTGTGACCCCATTCGGTAGCGACATTGCCAACAAATGGAATGCCATTACCGCGATACCAGTCGAGTAAGCTGTCCCAAGTGTTGGGCTTGAACGCTTGAACGCCCATTATTATTCCTGCTGAACTTGCGTTACAGTGAACACGGCGGTGGTTCATCCACTCATCTGTGTTCTGCTCCAGCTGGACTACGGCGTTCATGACGCCACCGCCAACTCATCTTCTTCAGCAGGCACAACCTTCTCAGCTGCGAGTATAGTTTTGTGCAGCTTTCGACATGCACGCTCAGCTTGTTCGGAAGTCATGTCGCTGATGGCTTTAAGACTGAGACTCTTGGTTACGTTTGCGATGTCTACACCAGCCTTCGCTGCCATGTCTGTCACAGATTTGATCTCCACCTTGGACGCCATACGAACCAGTTCTATAGGCTGAGCTTGTTCGCCCTCCGGATCATCCGGAGTACGGACAGAGGCATCGTTGTCAGTCTGTGTGAGTCCCGCTATCGCACTACATGAGTACCTGCGCAAATAGGTTATCGAGCTACCAAGACACTGTATTGCCGAGTTGCCCTTGGCCATCTCTATCTGACAAGAGACCGAATCTTTGATCCACTCCCCAGAACTGTGTGAGAGCATGGTCGTGACGCACGCATTCGCTCCATCGTTACTGGGCGTTTGAATGAGAGCGATCTCATACTTCGGTAGGGTCTGGCGTAGCATGTCCAGAATCACACCGAGATCAGCGTAGTTATAGTTATAAGCAGCCGAGCCTTTGTAGACGTTAATCATTTCAGCTTGGGCTTGTGAGAGAGCAAGACTTATCTTGCCAATCGTTTCAGATGTTTCCATTTTATTACTCCTAGTTTTGTTTCGAAAAAACGAAACCTTTGTCAATAGATTCAGATTACCACCGAAATTTAATTTCGTCAATAGTCTAGTTCTTTGATTTCTTACTTTCTTAAAGGCGAAAAAAAACGCCACTCGGGCGTCTTGATTTTCGCGGGAACCTGAACTGTTTAGTTCAGGGGTTTACTAGTTATACTAGCTTCTACTAATGCCTCCATCATTTTTAATACACTTGCTCTATCTGTAGAGTCAAGATGTATTAGCTTAAGTAAAACTTCTCTTCTTAAAACGCCTTCCTTATCTTCATCGAGGCTAATTAAATCCTCGAATTTTAAAGATCCATTTACAGTCATTTGAATCACCGATGACCTTTCCTAGGTCATATAAGTTAATGCTTAACTTCTCCTTAAAAATTAAACAGTAACTCTTGGTGGCCCTCCCGAGCTTGGGTTGTCTAGCCCTTTGCCAAAACTTGTTTCAAGATTCGCAAACATCCATAGACCCAACGTTGCGGGGTGCTTTCTCGGCCTCATGTCTTTGCTGGCATCAGTGTGAATCAGCCACCATCGGTACTCATTTTGGAAATGAAACCAAAGCGTTCTAGATCGCTGACTCGTTAAGTGTGCAATGAGCATAATCTCCTCCATAAACTAACCTATAAAAAGATTTATAGGCATGAACCATAAAGTAAACAGTCCAATAGGGTTTACGTTTAACAACTCCTTCATTCAAAACAAACATATAATTTCCTTTATACTATTAGTCAGTTGACTATTAATTAAAATGATCAGCCAAACTTCTGGCGTTCTCTGTTACATTTTTGGAGTGTTCTCATCTTCAATAGATAGTGCGTCTATCACTGCCATGACGCCCGTCATCTGCTTCGCATTTAATTTAGATAACAGGATCGCATACTCCAGTAGTTCACTTGGCGTAGTTGTCATGTTCATTAAAATCAAATGCTCAGGTGTTGTATTAAGTTTCTTAGTTAACTTCAACAACAATGAGTCACTCAAACCCTGAGATCCTTTCTCAAATCTGCATAAGTTGCCTGATGATGTGCCAATTTCTTTAGCAAGTTCACCCTGCTTTAAACCAAGTTGCAAACGCATTGCCTTTGCTAGTGGCCCTAATAACAGCTGCATTTCTTCCACTCTCCTACCGAGTACCTCGGTTCAGTTCAAAGAATTAAGTGCCATACACTGCATCTAAACTTCAATGGATGTGCGTGTGGCGCAATTAATGTAACCCAATTAAGGTATCCATTCAATCAATATCGTAAAAGTTTCGCTGCACTTTGTGTTTCCTCCCTAGGTATTTTCGTTAAAACGAAAGATTAAGTTGACATCGCTGTGCGTCACACCCAGAATATATTTCTTAAATTAGAAAATATAATCTAGGATCATCACTATGAATGAAGCATCTCCACTCAGAAATATCCGTAAGCTCAATGGCTTTTCACTTCAAGATGTTTGTGTCGAAGTAGGCGTAGACCATAGTCATCTATCCCGCATCGAGCGTGGTGAAAAAACCTCAGCAGTTTTAGCGGAACGCCTCAGTTCCTTTTTTAAGAATGAAATATCAGAGATAGAAATTCTTTATCCTGAGAGATACATAACCATTCCACAGCAGTAGGTGGTTGGTCATGACCAAAATAAAACAGTGGCGAAAGGGGATAGCTCAATCCGATCTTCAGCCCTTAACGCGACTCGTCTTGCTTACGATCTCCAATCATCTTGATGCCACCAGTGTTAGCTGCACTCTAAAGTCACAAACAATTGTGATGGAGACTTCAATGTCTCGGACGTCAGTGGTTAAGCACATTCGTTTGGCTGAGGCATTGGGGTGGTTAGTTAAATCTCAACACTCGACTTGTTCGCGTGACGGCTATGAGTTCAATGCGAAGCTCCCAACTAAAGACGTAGTTAAGATTACTGAACCGATCAAAGTGGTGGAACCTGTGGTAGCAGATAAGCCTGTACCCAAAGCACCAAAAGATGCAGTTGTTTCTAAGCGTGAAAAAAGCGGTTGGAAGTGGGGTACAAGCGCCGATCTAAAAGTAGCTGAGTATATCTTTGGATGTATCAAACGCATTGATTCTAGAGCGCGGCAACCCAACTATGCGGTCTGGTCGAACGATGTTCGACTAATGAGATCGAACGATCAACGAACACCTCGAGAGATATGTGAGGTATTTAAGTGGGCCAACGAAGATCAGTTCTGGCAATCAAATATTTTAAGTCCCTCAAAGCTGAGAGAAAAATACACAGCGCTAAAAACAAAAATGGGTTCCGAGATGCCACCCGCAAGGTTGCGTAAGACTCAAGGAAATCCATCAGGAGTAGTCCTATGAATACATATGCTGATTTTAGTATAGACGTACCCCAAAATAAATCTGGTGAGGTCAAAGCGTTCTGCCCAAGCTGTCGCCACACGAGAAGTAATAAGAACGCCCATCATAAACCACTCAATGTGAACCTCGACAAGGGCACATGGTTCTGCCACAACTGTGGTGAGGCTGGTGGTTTGGGTAACGATAGAAAGCCTGACTTTGTTGAGCGACCAAAGGTTTATATTCCTCCTATTGAAACGCCTAAATCTGATTTGCCTGAGCATGTCATAGCATGGTTCTTTAAACGAGGCATATCCGAGACTGTTCTTGTCAGAAACAAGATTGCATACGGTCAGTCTTGGATGCCTCAGATCGGGGCTGAGACAGGCGCTATTGAGTTCCCATACTACCGCGATGGTGAGCTGGTCAATATCAAATACCGAGACGGTAAGAAGAACTTCAAGCTATCCAAAGGTTCAGAACGATTACTCTATGGCTTGGACGATCTAAATAAATCCCTCACGATTATAGTTGAAGGTGAGATGGATAAGCTGTCTCTTGAAGAGGCTGGTTACCCTAACTGTATCTCAGTACCTGATGGTGCTCCATCAATGGAGTCAAAGTCTTACTCAAGTAAGTTTGATTTCTTGGCAGACCCGAGACTAGATAATGTTAAGCGGTTCGTTATTGCAGTTGATACTGATGCTCCGGGCAAAAGGCTTGAGGATGAACTGAGCCGGCGTCTTGGTGTAGAGCGGTGTGCCCGAGTCATCTGGCCCGAGGACTGCAAAGATGCCAACGATACATTAAATAAACATGGTTCACACACTATACATGATTGTATAGAAGCGGCTCTTGACTATCCCGTTACTGGTATCTTTGAGGTATCAGATGTAGTTGATCAACTTGATTACATCTACGAAGCAGGATACGAATTAGGGATCTCGACAGGGTGGAAAGATGTTGATCAGTTCTACACAGTTAGGCAAGGGGAGTGGACTCTGGTGACAGGCGTTCCATCTCACGGCAAGTCAAACTTCCTTGACGCAATGCTAGTACGTCTGGCCAATCAGCATCAGTGGCGTTTCTGTATCTGCTCTCCTGAGAACCAACCCGTTGCTCGTCACATTGCTGGCCTCATCGAGAAGAAAACGGGTAAGTCTATTGCTACTCAACACCCACTTAGAATGAACCGAGATGAATATACATCAGCTCGATCTTGGGTTGACGATCACTTCTCTTTTGTTATGCCTGAGCGTCCTACACTGAGTGAAGTCTTACGACTAATGAGAGTGCAGGTTAAGCGCCGAGGAATCCAAGGAATAGTAATTGATCCTTGGAATGAAATTGAACACTCGCGCACAGATGGGGTGAGTGAAACTGAATACATATCTATCGCACTGACAGAGTTAAGAACCTTTGCCCGCAACAACCGAGTTCACCTATGGATTGTGGCTCACCCTACTAAACTCCAGAAGGATAAGAACGGTGACTACCCAGTGCCCACACCCTATGACGTTGCTGGTGCAGCTCACTGGCGTAACAAGGCTGACAACTCCATTACGGTTTGGCGTGACATAAATGATTCCTCTTCTAGGGTGACTCAGGTTCATGTGCAAAAGGTACGCTTCAAAGAGATTGGCAAGGTGGGTGTTGCTGAACTTGCCTATAACCATGTCACTGGTGACTACTCACAGTTGGATCAAGCCAACCAAGAGATACCCACCACCTACTACAACTCGCCTATACCGGCGACATTTTAATGATGGAGATTTTCCGAATGAATAAAGAAGGCTATCTAGCAGAATCAGACCCAGAAGTAGATCGCATTTATACCGAATGGCACGAGAGGTTTGAGAAGACCCGAGCTATTAGGAAGGAAATAGATGGCGCTAAAGATAGGCTTGCTAAAGCTAATGCCGAGTTTCTAGAAGTGCATCATTACTGGGAGGCGTATGAAAAAGAACATAGTGCGCCAAGATGAATCATGCTGGCAATAACATAACTCCGGATGCAGTCCGTGCTGATAACAGAGAGTTAATGCCTGAGTTTACTAAGGCTTATGACTCGCTCACTGAAGCGTTCGGTCAGATCAAAGTTATCTATGCTCAAGAGAATGATCGAGTGGTTGGGGTTGAGCCAGATGAGTCTGAGTACGTTAGCATTTTTGTTGAGCCTAAACCAATTGGCGATTCATGGGGGCGCATTAGAAAATGAGACCACTTTACGAAACAGAAGCCGACCTTAACCGAGAGCGTGTATGCGTTGAACGTTTGATGCAAGCATGGAACTGTAACGCTCGTAAGCTACCCATTGCTTACCAGCTTGACTACCTTCTGGAGCGTAATAATAAACCCTCTGGGTGGTGTGAGATTAAGTGCAGGAACCATACCTCAAGCACCTACCCTACGCTTATTCTTTCTTACGCAAAAGTAGACAGGGGCATACAGTTTAGTGATCGAACAGGTCTGCCATTTATTGTAGTGGCATCCATGCAAGACGGAGACTTTTGGTATCTCCACTCCGATGGTGACGATCTCCCTATCCGATGGGGAGGCCGGACTAAAAACATAAGAGACGATCAGGACTCAGAGCCTGTAGTACACATACCAATGGATTTATTTAAGAGGGTGGCATGAACGATCATTATGAACGATGGGGTAAAGGTTGGGCAGAACGTCACAAAGATGAACGTAAAGCCTACCGTGCTGAGTGGTACAAGAATAACAAACTACGGATCAGTGAACAGCAAAAAATATATAGGTTCAAAAAATTGGTTGAAGATGTAACAGGAGAACCGTATGAGCAAGATGTCTAGGGAGAAAGGTAAGCGTGGTGAACGTGAAGTGGTTACCTTACTAAAGGATCTACTTGGTGAAGACCTAGAGTTCAAGCGAAACCTCAGAGAGCAATGCCATGATGGTGGTATGGATGTCATTGGTCTGGATGGCTGGGCGATTGAGGTAAAGAATTATCAAGACGTTACTCCTTCTCACGTTAAAACATGGTGGGGTCAGACATGTGAACAGGCCATGCTCTCCAAAAACAAACCAGTTTTATTCTGGAAGCAAACACGCAGACCTTGGCGAGTGGTGATCAGTGGTCATTACCTATTCGGGCATAACACTGAGTGGATGAGTGACTACGAGTACACCATCTCTATGAGTCCTGAATGTTTCTGCGCCCTTGTGAGGGAAGAAATGTAATGAAGCGTGAATTTATTCTTCGCACTCAGTCAGTTGTCTCAGCTGCCCTCGACTATATCGATGGGCTTGAACTCAATGAGGACAAACCCTTGTGGCAAATATCTATTCAGCCGTTCAAGAAAGCTAGATCAAACAAACAGAACCGACTCTACTGGGATTGGATGACGCTTGTATCTGCTGAAACAGGGTACACCAAACTTGAATCGCATGAAGCGTTCAGAGATAAGTTCAAGGACGCATACGGATTGGAGACCACAGGCTCCATTGGTGGCCATGAGTTCACCATTAGGGTGAGTACCAAAACACTAGAGCCATCGGTATTTGCGCAGTACATGCAAGACGTTGAGCGGTTCTGCATGGACACCCTTAATTTATATCTACCTCACCCCGAGGATCAAAGACATGGGCATTAAATCTAACGCACTTCGCAAGTCAGCTAAGGATCAGATCTGCACGTTCCAAATCCCAAAGGTTTGTAATCACAACAGAGAGACTACTGTACTGGCCCACATACAAACAGAGGGTGGCATCATGGGCGGCAAGGCAGATGATTTCTCTGCTGCCTTTGCATGTTTCTCCTGCCACGTTCATCTCGACCAACACAAGATGACCCATGAAGATGAATTGTTCTTCACTCGCAGGGCAATGGTACGAACGATTGCATACTGGGTTGAGCAAGGGTTAGTTAGTATTAAGGGGAATCAAAATGACCGATAAAGAAGTAGATGCTTTATTAAATCATTGGGCTGAATGGGTTGCTAGAGATAAGGACTCAGGCTTAGGCTTCCCAGCTAAAACTATACTTGGACGGTTAGCTGATGGAGACATCACATCATCAAGCAGCTTTAGATCATCGACACCACCACTCAACAAGCGTGACTATCGAGCGGAAGCGGTGAACAAATCTATCATAAAGTTATCACAGGTTGATAACACACTAAGCAATGCGTTAACACTTCATTACTGCTCGAAAGGTAGTGCAGTTGAAAAGTGCAAGGTACTTGGCGTCAGTCGGAGAAATTACTTCACCATATTAGATAGGGCTAGGTTATGGCTCTCTGGTTTTCTAACAGCGATTGCTCAGAAAACAATTAACCCCAGTATCCAGTACCGCCTTGATGAAGACCGTGGTGTAGGGCGTCCTATTAGCTAGCCCCATCAATCTTTACACAGTCAGAGTCAGTCTCTATCCATACCTTTGCACCGCAACTTAGCGGCTTGTCAGGGCTGTATATGACACGGCATGGCCCATTGATCTCTACCTCATGGGCATACCTGTTCTCCTTGTAGTTCTTTACGGTGATGACAGGTTCTCTAGCGCCTGTCTTCCCGTTGGATTTAATGATGTGCTGATTGATATGTATCTTAGTCTTCATGCAGCCTTATCCTTATCACCAAGTAATTTATTTTTTACCTGCCGTAACTTAAACTCTTCTTCATCTATGAAATCTGCTTCAACATCGTCACAACAATCGTAACAGTAAAAGCTATCCATATCGCGGCGATAACCATTATGAACCCAGTCATTCTTTTCCTTATCCCAAATGACATTCCCTAGTCCTGCTACGTCTTCAGAGTTGCACTCTGGACAAACAAACCATTGTTTAACAAAGTCCGTTAGGATCGGCAACAAAGTCACAGACCCATCTTCATTGTCTATAAAATTTTTATACTTCATGCAGCCTTCTCCTTTCGAGCATTGATCTTATCTATTACATCTGTAAGGCCAGCTGCTGCTATAGATTCCTTTACGGACTTAGCGACTTCCACTTTAATCTCAGCCGCAACCTCAGCCTCAGCCGCCTCAACCTCAGCCTCAGCAGTTTCTTTAGTTACTTTAATCTCGTTCATTACTGAAGTCATAAACACTGTGAATCTGAAGTGTGAAATGGTATCCATTGCACTTGTGCCCGAGTAACTCTCTTTGGAGATATAATCTATAATGATTGGGTATAGGTAATAGGGTACAGGCTTGCCAGCAAGGTCATTGATTCTTGTCATTGCAGTTTTACCATACTGTTCGGTCATCATTTTTTGGGCTACTGTCTCAATGCGTTGTTCTGCTTTTACATTCTTGGCTGCGGTGATGTTGATTCCATCATGCGAAAAGATATAACCTGATTCGTTAACATACTTAGGGTGCTTATTAATGGGCCGAATCCATTTGACTTTGAACACCTTGAGGCCATGCTCGTCCTCGCTTATCAGCTTGGCATACACTATGACTTTATTTTCTACCTTCTTAATCTCATGATGATCAGTCAGTGTCCTCAACCCAGTCATGTAAACGATCTTATTATTGAACGCACCACATTCAAATTCAAATGGTGATGGTGATATATTCTCGATGAGGCTACTCCATGCCTGAGAATGCCCGCTGGTATGTCCGAAATCTATTCGCCACCTTAATCTGACTATTTTTTTGTATCGGTCATATGTAGTCTGAACGCTACCAACCTTGTCTGCTCTCTCCAGATTACCGAGCTGATCCTTTCTCTGGTATCTCCGTTGTTTTAAATTTGATTTTAAAGTTAAGGTTGGCCTGATCAAAGACATGAGATGATCACTATCTTTAAAACCAAACACATCATTGGACATTGCAAACTTACCAGCGATTGAATAATGTATTCTCACCTTTTCAAGATTAAAGCTCCAACCGGATGGATCAATATTTTTAAGCAATTTAATAAAGTGTTTTATTTTAGGGGGAAGCGCATTCAAACTTACTGTTCGATCATGAAGTATATTTCTGATCTCAAGTGAGTGGCTGTTAACGCCTTTGAATCTTTCTTTATCGAGCATACTGTTCTCCTACATACTGATGTTAATTGTTTCACCAAAGTCTGCTACCTGTTCATTGGTACAGGCCCATAAGACAGGATAGTCTGGCTGTCTAGGCGTGGTGCCATACAGATCTGTCAGGTAAATCAAACATGCAGGTTCAACACCTGTTTCCTGTATACGGTTATCAACCCAATCAAACACAGGTTGGAAGGCTGTACCTCCACCCATGGGGCACTCCATTTTGAATGGAAGATCATCAGGGGTGTTGAGTGTCTGTACCTTTTGAACTTGGCTATCACAGTACACAATGTGAACAGTGGTACTGAACTGGCTGAGGATGTAATTTATTTCCGATGCGAAACGTATCTTGAATTCATCAGTCGAACCAGACGTATCCCAACCTATAACAATCTCACCTATGGCCTCGTTGCCTAGCGATGGGCAGTAGATGTCATCGTGAATGAACCTGCGATCAGGACGCCGCCATGTGTATTCATCCTTGACCCACTGGGTAATGAAACGCTGAAGGATATACTTCCAGTTAGCTACAGGGCGAAGCATCTCACCGACCATCTCACCTAGATTAGCGGGTAACTTACCCATAGCCTTGGCTTGCTGTGCAGCCTGAGCTGTTGCCACCTCCCAGTCATGCTCCATTTCTTTTAGGCCAGCAGGTGATAGAGCTTGCCCATCTTCAGTTGTGGGTTCTCGCATGACGCCACACCCTCCGACATCCTCTTCTTCATCGCCATCACCGCCACCGCCACCACCGCCACCATTTTCTGGTAGCTTAGTGTAGATAGTGTCAGCATCCATGTCGTAATACTGAGGATCATTAAGAGCGCCATCAGGCAAAGCCATTCCGTAATCAAGTAGAATGGGATTAATGGCATAGTCACAGGCTAGGTTCCATCGATGACCATCTCTGTCTCCCTTCCTTGCTATGTGATTGAGGCCACAGTGCATCACCTCGTGGGCTATAAGCCCCTTCAGTTCGTCAGCTGGTAACTCGTCTACAAACTCAGGGTTATACCCTAAGTAAGTACCATCTACCCAAGCGGTCTTGCACTCAGGATCTTCTTTGACTGTAAGTTTAAGAGCCAAGCTCCCGAAGAACGGATGGTCTAGTACCAAAGCAACTCTGGCTTTTACTACCTTTTCATTTGGTGTCATGCGGCTATCTCCCCTGATAACATAATGCCTTTGATATTATCGACAGCTGCTTTCTCATAGCCACCGATGTTCCACTTAGTGATGTGCTCAACTTCTGGGCCACCACAATAGTTCCTGCCGTTCTTCCAGTTGTAGACAGTGGCAGTGACACCATCGTCAAACAGGACAGACCAGAAGGCATCACTTACTTGAGTGTCACCTTCATGAGGCTCCCCGAACAAAGTAACGAGCAAAGAAAAGGGGCATATGATTTGCCCCTGCAAAAATGAACCGTTGGTATCAACGTCATGTGTAGTGTAGTTCATGATTCCTCCAAGGGCCGAAGCCCCATTATTTTTATATGTCTACTTCTACAAATGCTGGCCTCTCATTTTCAGACTCAACTATTAACTCAACGCTTTTATATAAGTTATTGTT